>Ga0316208_1003039_pt1 | contig 12669 bp, 13 predicted proteins | sample 3monopyrite_MG_FD_204944 | JGI IMG/M metagenome (GOLD analysis project Ga0316208, IMG submission 204944) | Microbial mat bacterial communities from mineral coupon in-situ incubated in ocean water Damariscotta River, Maine, United States -... | ecosystem: Environmental > Aquatic > Marine >... | reverse complement strand
GAAAATTATGCATTTCCGGGAGGAATGATGATTGGTACAGATTCACATACAGTTAATGCTGGTGGATTAGGAATGGTTGCAATTGGTGTAGGTGGTGCTGATGCTGTTGATGTAATGGCAGGAATGGCTTGGGAATTAAAATTCCCAAAATTAATTGGTATAAGATTAACTGGGAAACTTTCTGGTTGGACAGCACCAAAAGATGTGATTTTAAAAGTTGCAGAAATACTTACTGCAAAAGGAGGTACTGGTGCTATTGTAGAATATTTTGGTCCTGGAGCAACGTCTATGTCTTGTACAGGCAAGGGGACTATTTGTAATATGGGAGCTGAAATTGGCGCAACAACATCAACATTTGGTTACGATGATTCTATGGAGCGTTATTTACGTGCTACTGATAGAGCAGATGTTGCAGAAGAAGCAAATAAAATTAGACCATACTTAACGGCTGATGCTGATGTATATGCAAACCCTGAGCAATATTTTGATCAGGTTATAGATATTGATTTATCAGAGTTGGGACCATTATTAAATGGCCCTTTTACTCCAGATTTATCTACTGAAGTTGGTAATGCAATGACAGAGAAAGCAAAAGCTAACGATTGGCCAATTCAAGTAGAATGGGGATTGATTGGTTCTTGTACAAATTCATCTTATGAAGATTTATCTAGAGCATCTTCTATAGCACAACAAGCTTTAGATAAGGGCTTGAAAATGAAAGCTGAGTTAGGTATAAATCCTGGTTCTGAGCAAGTGCGTTATACAGCTGATCGTGATGGTATTTTAGGAATCTTTGAAAAATTAGACGCAAAGATATTCACCAATGCTTGTGGCCCATGTATAGGTCAATGGGCTAGGTACAATGATCCTAAAAATGCACCTAAGAATAGTATTGTGCACTCTTTTAATAGAAACTTTGCAAAGCGTGCAGATGGAAATCCAAATACGCATGCATTCGTTGCATCACCAGAATTAACTGCAGCAATCGCAGTTGCTGGTCGCTTGGATTTTAATCCATTAAAGGATAAACTCATTAACGAAAATGGTGAAGAAGTTATGTTCGATGAGCCAACGGGATGGGAATTACCACCAAAAGGATTTGATGTAAAAGACAATGGCTATTTAGAACCAGTTGCTGACGGAAGTGGAGTAGAAATTTCTGTTAACCCTACATCAGAGCGTTTACAATTATTAGAACCTTTTACACCTCTTGGAGATAATATTACTGGTGCGAAATTGTTAATTAAAGCATTTGGAAAATGTACAACTGACCATATCTCTATGGCTGGTCCTTGGTTACGTTTTAGAGGCCATTTAGATAACATTGCTAACAACACATTAATTGGTGCTGTAAATGCATTTGGTAAAAAAACCAACTTTGTTAAAAACCAATTGACAGGTGAATTTGGTGGTGTGCCAGATACTGCTAGAGCTTATAAAGCTGCAGGAGTAAAATCTATTGTAGTTGGTGATCATAATTATGGAGAAGGTTCTTCTAGAGAGCATGCAGCTATGCAACCAAGACAACTTGGTGTAGCTGCGGTAATTGTAAAATCTTTTGCTCGCATTCACGAAACAAACCTTAAAAAGCAAGGAATGTTAGGTTTAACCTTTGCTAATGAAGCGGATTACGATTTAATACAAGAAGATGATACATTTAACTTCTTAGATTTAAACGAGTTTGCACCTAGTAAACAGTTGCATATAGAACTTGTACATACAGATGGATCTAAAGATACAATTGCTGTAAATCATACGTATAATGATTCTCAAATCGAATGGTATAATGAAGGTTCTGCACTTAATTTAATTAAGAAAGAGAATGCATAATTTCATTTATTATAATTTATTTGAAACTCCTAGTCTTAAACTAGGAGTTTCTTTTGATTTTAATTGAAAGGAACTTAAATTAATTACGACTATATTTATTATTCTTATAACCAAAACAGTTATGAATTCTATATGGGTTTTTGAAGATGTTAATCTATTCAACTTGTTATGCCCTCATAAATTCAATGCATATAAGACTTGCCACAATTTTGATGCTTATAAAAAAAGTGATTACATCTACTTTGAAGAAGATGCTGCAAACAAAGTATATCTTATAGAAAAAGGTAAAGTAAAGATTGGTTATTATAATGAAAATGGATCGGAAGTCGTAAAATCTATTCTTAGTAAAGGTGATTTGTTTGGGGAGACAGCCATTTTAGGCGAAGAAAAAAGAGATGAATTTGCGCAATCTATAGATAATTATACAACTATCTGTCCAGTAAGTGTAGATACCATGCATAAGTTAATGCGAGATAACAAAACCTTTGGTTTAAGAATTTATAAATTTATTGGATTAAAGTTTAAAAAATTAGAACGCCGTCTTCAGTTACTATTATTTAAAGATTCTAAGACACGATTATTAGAGTTTTTATATGAGTTATGTTCAGATTATGGATATGATTGTAATAAAACAGGGGATAATATTATAAATCATCCATACACACAAAAAGATATTGCATCTTTAATTGGAATTTCTCGACCAACCTTAAATATTTTAATGAATGAACTAAAAGATGAAAATATTATAGATTTTAACCGCAAAAAGATTAGAATTTATAAAACAATCGCTTAATTTTATCAACAATGAAAGGCAAACTTACCAAACGTAATATTGTATTTTTAATTGTTATTGCTATACTTATTATTCCGCAGACAAGACAACCATTACAGGTTTTACTGCATAAAGGCCTAAGTTTCTTTAATACTTCGTCACTTATAGACCAAGATGATAGAGCTACTGTATCATTTTCTAATTGGAAATTAAAGTCGGATGTAAATACAACGCTCAACTTTAAAGAAACCGAAGGTAAAGTTGTCCTTATAAACTTTTGGGCAACATGGTGTCCTCCTTGTATTGCAGAGATGCCAAGTCTTCAAGCATTATATAATGATTATAATGATAAAGTGGTATTTCTATTTGTAACGAGCGATAATTTTAAAACTGTAGAACAATTCAAAACAAAGAAAGGTTTTGATTTTTTAGTTTTTAATCCGTTAAATGAAATTCCTGATGAATTAAAAACAGGCTCTATTCCAAGAACTTTCGTTATAAACAAACAAGGAGAAATTGTTGTTGATGAATCTGGTGCTATTGATTGGAATAGCGAAACGGTAAGAAACCAACTAGATAATTTGCTTTCAGAATAATTTAGTTAAAATATTTTAAAGGTACAATCAGCATACCAAAGTTTTCACCTTTTTCTTTACCTAGATGTTTATGATGAATTTTGTGAGCACGTCTTAACCCTCTAGCATATTTATTGTCAATGTTTCGTAGCCATTTAAAACGTTGGTGAATAAAAATATCATGAACAATGAAGTAAGCAGCTCCATATACTAATATACCTAATCCAATAGGTAGACAATACCAAACGCTTTCGTAACTCCATAAATAAAAGCAAGTTATACTTACAGCAGCATAGAAAATAAAAAACGCATCGTTACGCTCAAACCAACTGTTGTGATCTTTGTGATGGTGATCGCTATGTAAATTCCATAAAAAACCATGCATAATATACTTGTGCGTAAACCAAGCATTAAATTCCATGATAAAAAAAGTTGCTAAAAAAATCAGTCCCCAAAAAAAAGTTTGCATAATAGTTCTTTAAAAATTATAGTAAGTTGAGTTGATATCTAACATAGCTTCTAGTAAGCAATTCTACCTTTTTATAATTTGGAACTCTAATTCTGGTAGATTTAATCTTTAAAGCTGGTGTTTTTTTTAATTTATCTAATAATTTGTTATAATAACGATAAGCCATAAATACACCGAATCTTGCTTCTAAGGGTAAGCGTTTAATACCTTGTAGCCCTTTTGCGAAATCTATATCTATATCAGAGATTATAGCTTTTTTTGAATCTTCATCCAGTTCATTTAAATCTGTATTAGGAAAATAAGTTCTACTTAAATCATCAAAATCTGCTTTCAAGTCTCTAAGAAAATTCACCTTTTGAAAAGCAGATCCTAAGTGCATTGCTGAGTTTTTTAACTCTTCATATTTTTTAGTATCACCTTTAACAAACACTTTTAGACACATAAGCCCAACCACATCAGCAGAGCCATATATATAGTCTTTATATTCTTGCTCAGTCAAATAATCTTTTTTGTGCAGGTCTAAGCGCATACTATTCATAAATGAATTTACTAAATGCTTATCTATTTCATAGTTATGATAAGTCTCTTGAAACGAGTTTAAAATAGGATTTAAACTAATTTTGTCATCTAAAGCAGTTTCTAAATCATTTTCAAAATTTTTGAAAAGTTTTTCCTTGTCATAATCATGAAACGTATCTACAATCTCATCGGCAAATCTTACAAATCCATAGATATTGTAGATGTCTTGTCTGATGGTGTCAGATAACATTTTGGTCGCCATTGAGAATGATGTGCTGTAAGCATTTGTAACTGTCTTACTACATTCTCTAGACACATTATCAAAAATTGATTTCATAGTATTAATTTCTTTTTCGTAGTAATTAAATTTCATTTTTCTCAATCAGGTTCGCAACCAGTTTTCCTGATATTAATGATGGTGGCACTCCTGGTCCTGGTACTGTTAGTTGTCCTGTAAAATAAAGGCCACTTACCTTTTTACTTTTTAATTTTGGTCTTAAAAAAGCCGTTTGCTTTAGCGTATTTGCCATACCATAAGCATTTCCTTTATAAGAGTTATATTCACTTATAAAATCTTTAACACAAAAAGATTTTTTAAAAAGTATGTGCTTTTGCACGCTTTGGTTAGTTCTCTTTTCAAATCTATTGATGATAATATCAAAATACTGCTGACGTAATTCTGATGTATCTTCTAATCCTGGAGCAATAGGAATGAGAAAAAACCCAGTTTCACAACCCACAGGTGCCATACTTTTATCTGTTACTGAAGGAAAATTCGCATAAAACAATGGGTCTTTTGGCCATTTTGGCTCATCATAGATCTCTTCTGCGTGAGTTTCAAAATTAGTGTCAAAAAATAAATTATGATGCTCTACATTTTTCAGTTTCTTATTAAAGCCAATATAAAAGAGTAGAGAAGAGGGTGCAAAAGTGCGTTTGTTCCAATAGGCTTCACTATATTGTCTGTAAGCTACATCAAGTAAAGTTTCAGAATGATGATAATCTGCACCACTTAATACTACATCTGACTTTATAATTTTGCCATTCACGGTTACACCACTTGAATTTCCATTCTCAACATTAATTTTTTCAACATTACTGCTGGTATAGATGCAAACACCAAGACTTTCTGCTAGGCTTCTCATGGCTATTATAATTTCGTACATACCACCTTTTGGATGCCAAGTGCCTAAACCAAAATCGGCAAAATTCATAAAACTATAGAATGATGGTGTTTTATTTGGTTTTGCGCCTAAGAACAGCACCGGAAATTCTAATGTTGAGATAAGTTTAGGGTTTTTAAAATTTTTGCGAACCTCTGAACTTATAGTTTTAAAAAAGCGATCTATTCTTGTAACTGTTTCTTTGGTAACTAATTCAAATGGAGAAACGCCAGGCTTTAAAACAACTTTATTAATAGCAATATTATAATGATCTTGTGCTTTAGCAATAAACTTTCTGAGTGGTTTAGAACTTCCTGACTCTATGCGCTCAAATTCTTCGCAGATTTGATCCATGTGATCGCCAATGGTAATCACATCATCCGAAAAGAAGATTTTATAGGCAGGATTTAATTTATCTAGTTGATAATAGTCGCTAGTGCTTTTTCCAAAATCATTAAAAAATTTTTCAAAGATATCTGGCATCCAGTACCAACTAGGACCAATATCAAACGTGAAACCGTCTTTAATAAGTTGCCTTGCTCTTCCGCCAACCGTATCGTTTTTTTCGAAAACGGATACCTTATAGCCAGCTTTGGCAAGGTAACATGATGCTGATAAAGCTGAAAATCCTGAACCTATTATGGATATGGTTTTATGCATAAATAAATTTAAAGTTCGTCAATTAGTGATTTTATACTATTGAAGATTTTTATTCCTTTAGGTAAATTATTTGTATCTAAATGAGAAAGCATCTGTCCTAAAATCCAAAATTTTGAATTACTAGGTTTTAGAATAACATCATTGAATGAGTCTATGTATTTACGCATATTTTCTTTTTCTGGTTTTACCGTAAAATAGGAAACGAAAATAATATCGTCATAATAATTTTGAATATCTGTTAAGCTATTAAGAGGAACACTAGGACCTAAAAAAATTGAGTGATAGCCATTACTTATAATTTCGTGATTAATAAACATTAATCCCAACTCATGTATTTCGTTATCTGGTAAATACAAAACGAAGGTTTTCTTAGAATTATTAACTTGTTTTGACTGAATTCTTTCAGTATTAGCAATTATTTTCTGACGGATAAGTGTTGTTATAAAATGCTCATGCGCAGGAGTAATTGTATCTGTCTGCCAAAGCAGACCAATATAAGATAGCATCGGAATAAACACATCGTAAAAGATGCCTCTAAACGATTTTTCTTTTAAGAGTGATTTGTAGGTATTATAAAAAAGTGCTTGGTCAAAATTGAGCATAGCCAATTTTAAAGTGTTAATAGCATGATTATCTACGTCGTTTTTAGAGGCAATTTCTCTTACTAATTTTGGGATTTCCTCTTCTTCAATCGTTGTTATTTTAGAAATTTTATACCCATTATTGTTAAGGTAACCCACGTTAAGTAACTTCTGAAAACTCGCCAAATCGTAATATCTAATATTAGTTTCTGTACGTTTAGGATTTAGCAGATTATAACGTTTTTCCCAAATTCGTATGGTGTGTGCCTTAATACCTGTAAGGTTTTCAAGATCCTTGATACTGAATTGACTCTTAATATTGTTCATTTTTTTATAAAAATGTTTAAACAAAAATAAGATATTATAATACTAAGTCAATTAGAATTAATGAAATTTAAGTAAAAAAAATTGTGGATCGCAAAAAGTGAAAGCTAGATAAATGCCATAATGAATTATTAAAGTGCGCACGAGAAGACTCGAACTTCCACGGACAAATGTCCACCAACCCCTCAAGCTGGCGCGTCTACCAATTCCGCCACGTGCGCAAAATAATGAAGTAAAGATAAAAAAAAAGTTAAGCAAAATGCTTAACTTTTTTAGTGACCAGTCTGGGGCTCGAACCCAGGACCCTCTCCTTAAAAGGGAGATGCTCTACCAACTGAGCTAACTGGTCAATAAGATTTTCTCTAAACGAGGGTGCAAATATAAAATGTTTAATTAATAAAACAATACTTTTTTTATTTAAATTTTCGTTTTTTTGTTGTCTAACAGCGTAGAGATTTAATAATCAAATTGTAAGCATTATGATAGTAGTTTTAATGGGATATATGGGGTCAGGAAAATCAACCTTGGGTAAAGAATTGGCTACGGTGCTAAATTATGATTTCTTAGATTTAGACGCTTACATTGTTGAAAAAGAAAAGGCTTCAATTTCTGACTTATTTAAAACTAAAGGTGAAATATATTTTAGAAAAAAAGAAACTGAATATTTAAATGAACTTTTAGATTCACCACAGAATATGGTTTTGGCTCTTGGCGGAGGCACGCCTTGTTATGGTAAAAATATAGATAAATTAACTGATAGCGCTAATGTTGTATTGTTTTATTTAAAGCTATCTATTCCGCTTTTGTCTAAGCGATTATTTAAGGAAAGAGAAAAACGTCCGTTGATTAGCCATTTAAAATCTAGAGAAGAGTTGTTAGAGTTTATTGGCAAGCATCTTTTTGAACGTATTCAGTATTATAGCCAAGCACAATATACAATCACTACAGACAGTAAATCTCAGCAAGATGCTATAGAAGAAATTTTAATGCACTTAATCTAAATATGCCTCATAAGGTTGTTTGGATAGATTTACATGTACATGTTCAAATAATGAAGTAGATAGAGAGATGCCTTTATAATCAGCTTTAACAGGATATTTTTTGTGATTACGATTAACCAGAACGGCTGTTTTAAATTGCTTTAAAGGCACATCTAAAAAGTGTTTAATACCATAAATTAAAGTACTACCAGAGTTTAAAACGTCATCAATAAGGACAATAGATTTATTTGTATAGTCTTCTTTACTCATCGAAGTCTTTATAGGATTTGTAGGTTCAACTTTGTCTATCGTAACTTTGCATAATGTACATTCTATAGAAGATATTTTATCTAAATTGCTCTTTATCTTTTTGGCGAGTATGAAACCATTACTCTCAATACCAGCAATAACAAGTTCAGTTTCATTTGCATTGCTCTCATAGATTTGATAAGCAATACGTTTTATCTTATGCTCAATTTCCTTGTGACTTAATATAGTATTCTTTGTTAATGCCATAGATTATTTTTACATAATTAAAAATTATAACAAGCAACTATTTTGTAACTTAGCTATTTAAGTTGGCAATAATCAAAGTCTGCCAAATGCCCATTATGGGCTTTCAAAGATAAAAAACAGTTCTTTACCTTGTCTTTCTTTTATAGAATTAATTGATTTTTCTATAGTCTTAATTTTAAATGACTCTTCAAAAAGAGATGTGTACTCCGAAACATTTCCGCCAAAAGGAGGGCCAGATTTAGTTAATTCAAAATCAAAAAATAAACCAACAAGCTTTCCATTTGGTTTTAAAAGTTGATGCATTTTTTCAACATAGCGTTTTCTTAAATTGGGACTAAGAGCGCAGAAAAAGGTTTGCTCTAGGATTAGATCAAATTGATTATTTAAATCAAAGAAATCACAATTCAGTAATTGGTCTTCAGGAAAAATTTTAACCCGATGTTTTAAATTTTCTAAGGGTTGCTTAGCAAAATCAAGCACATAAACATTTTCATAGCCTTTATTCCATAAGTACTCAGCTTCATAACTATTGCCAGCACCAGGAATTAATATCTTTATCGTTCTATCTTCTAGTTGATCAATATATGCTTTTATTGGAGTAGAAGGGTAACCAATATTCCAACCAATTTGTGAGTTAGTATAACGATTTTCCCAGCTTGCTTTATCTAAACTATTCTTCTTCATAAAAACCGTTTAAATCGCGTCTATCTTTTTTTGTAGGTCGTCCCATTCCTCTTTTTCTATAATAGTCCTTACTATACTTTAAAAGTTCTTTGGCATTATAGGCTTCTTTTGGTGTGGTGTCAATTCTGTATATGTCCACAAGTTTTGCTCCAACACGATTTGGTGGTATATCATTTACAGTTAATTGATAAACAATTTGATCTTTTCGCAATTCAATTTTATCTGTGGGATAAACCTCTCTAGATGGTTTTACAACAGCTCCATTAACTTTTATTTGTCCTTTTTTACTTGCCTGTGTCGCTATACTACGTGTTTTGTAATAACGTACGCACCATAAATATTTATCAATTCGCATATATTTTTAACTAAAAACTACGTTAATCTATTAGTACAAAAATATTATATTATTGTATCTTGCGCGTTATAATTAAGCAATAATGAACCGAATATTAGATTTGTGGTAATTCTAATATCAGAAACAAACAATCTATGAAAATTAAAAGTTTAAGAGTCAGCATTTATTTACTAACTATAGTTGCGATATTGGTGTCGTGTAATAAAGATGAAAATACGGTTACTTTTCAAGAAAGAGATAGAACTGAACAGCAGATTACAGATAAAGATTCTATACTAAACTATTTGTCAACACATTATTATAATTCTGGCTTTTTTGAAACGGGTTCAAATCATAAATATACAGATATTATAATTACAGAAAGAGCTGTAGATGATGAGGGTAATTATTTACCTATACCAGAAGAACAGACTTTACTTATAAATGTGGTAGAAACAAAAACTACAACGTATTTCGATACGGATTATGAATATTACATATTAAGAATTAACCAAGGTGGTGGTGAATCTCCTAAGTTTACGGATGCAGTGCGTGTTAGATATGAAGGTACTTCAACAGAGAATGAAGACCCTTTCGATTCAAGAATTACACCAGAAGAAATTTTATTAACAGGTAATGGTTTTACATCATTTGGTGCTGTAAGAGCATGGCAATTAATTCTGCCTACTTTTAATTCTGCTTTAGATTTTAATATCGATGGAACTGGAAATGTGGATTTCAACAATTATGGCTTAGGTATAATGTTTGCACCTTCTGGATTGGCTTATTTTTCAGGAACTAATACCGGTAGATCTTATGATAACCTTATTTTTAAGTTTGATTTATTACAAGTTGAAGAATTTGATCATGATAACGACGGGTTGCCTTCACATGTTGAAGATTTAGATAATGATTTAGATGTAGGTAATAATGATACCGATGACAACAATTTAGCCAATTTTATAGATATTGATGACGATGGAGACGACGTATTAACTATTAATGAGCTAATACCTAATGAATATATTATAAATACTAATAATGGTGAAGAAGAACCAGTTTTAGGAGCAAATGAATATGAAAGAAGCCGAAGCGAAAATTCTGGTGTTATTACCATTAAAACAGTGACTATTGCAGATTCTAATAATGATGGAACACCAGATTATTTAGATGCAGATGTTTCAACCAATTACAACGAAGATGATGGTAATTAAACTGTGTCTTTTGTCAAATTTATTTTATAACGAAAGCTAGCTTTAAAGAGCTATTGACAAGCTTAAAATTAATTGATCTGGTCTAGAGTCAATTCTACTTACTACACCAGATCCAATATTATTATCAATAAAAGTAGCTTCATTGTCATTGAAACCTCTTTCGTATCTAAGGTCAATACCTACTTTATTAAAGTTGAGCCCAATACCAAAATTTAATCCTACAGAGAAATCATCTTCGACATTATTAATATTGATGCCATCAAATTCTGTATTAAGAATATATTGAAGCGATGGACCAGCAAAAACACTAACAGGCCCTAAAACTTTCAGACCTACTAAAAGAGGCGCGTCTATCTTTTTTACCGAAAACTCAATACTTTCATAATCACTCTTGGTAGCCGAATAAACTAACTCTGGTCTAAAGTAAAGTTTGTTCCCTATTTTTCCGAAAACACCAATGTGATAGCCTATGTTTCGGTCTGGGTTTTTTGCATTATCACCAATGGATTCAATATAATCTCCATTAGCACTATAATTTAACCCACCTTTAAAACCAAAGGCACCTCCATTTTGAGCATTTATAGAGACTCCAACAAAGACTATCAATGCAGCTGCATTACTGACTTTTTCAAATTTTTCATAATGTTCGTTTTTAAGATTAGATATGTAATATCAAAAACGCTGCCAAAATGAAGTTATTTTCTTTTCAGTACAGTTTTTACTGCTTTTTGGATGGCATCACTATTTAAACCATACTTATTCATAAGTTGCGCAGGTGTGCCAGATTCACCAAAAGTATCATTAGTGGCAACAAACTCTTGAGGAGTTGGATTATGCTGTGCTAACACTCTAGCAACACTTTCTCCAAGACCTCCTAAGTGATTGTGTTCCTCTGCTGTTACAATACAACCTGTTTTTGAAACAGAATCTAAAATGGCTTTTTTGTCTAAAGGTTTAATCGTATGAATATTTATGACTTCAGCAGAAATGCCTAATTCATTAAGTGCTTTTGAAGCTTCTAGAGCTTCCCAAACTAAATGACCTGTGGCAACAATAGTAACATCAGTACCTTCTGTAAATTTAATAGCTTTACCGATTTCAAATTTCTGATTAGCAGGAGTGAAAATTGGAACAGATGGACGGCCAAATCTTAAATATACTGGTCCAACATACTCTGCGATTGCAATAGTTGCTGCTTTCGTTTGGTTGTAATCACAAGGATTAATAACTACCATGCCTGGAAGCATTTTCATTAAACCTAAGTCTTCTAAGATTTGATGTGTTGCACCATCTTCACCTAATGTTAAACCTGCGTGAGAAGCACATATTTTCACATTTTTACCAGAATATGCAATAGACTGACGAATTTGATCATAAACTCTACCTGTAGAGAAGTTTGCAAAAGTTCCTGTAAATGGAATTTTACCTCCAATAGTTAAACCCGCTGCTATACCCATCATATTGGCTTCAGCAATTCCTATTTGGAAAAAACGTTTAGGATTTTCTTCAATGAATTGATCCATTTTTAAAGACCCAATTAAGTCTGCACATAAGGCAACAACATTAGGATTAGTGCGCCCTAACTCTGCTAAACCAGCACCAAAACCACTTCTTGTATCTTTTTTTTCTGTGTATGTATATGTTTTCATAATAATGCCCACCAAAGTGGGTATCTGTTTAATTAGATGTTAACTAGTAATCTCCTAAGGTTTCAGCATTCTGTGCTAATCCAATAGCTAATTGCTCATCGTTTGGTGCTTTACCATGCCAAGCATGCGTGTGCATCATAAAATCCACTCCATTTCCCATTACAGTTTTTAGTAAAACACAAATTGGTTTTCCTTTGCCTGTCATTGATTTAGCCTCTGCTAAACCTTTTAGAACAGCTTCGATATTATTTCCTTCTTCTATTTCTAAAACGGTCCATCCAAAAGCTTCAAACTTTCCTTTTATACTACCCATTGGTAATACATCGTCAGTTGATCCATCAATTTGTTGTCCGTTTAAATCTATTGTAGAAATAAGATTGTCTACTTTTTTAGCAGAAG
>Ga0316208_1003038_pt1 | contig 12681 bp, 18 predicted proteins | sample 3monopyrite_MG_FD_204944 | JGI IMG/M metagenome (GOLD analysis project Ga0316208, IMG submission 204944) | Microbial mat bacterial communities from mineral coupon in-situ incubated in ocean water Damariscotta River, Maine, United States -... | ecosystem: Environmental > Aquatic > Marine >... | reverse complement strand
AGTCCAACCGACGCCCACGATTTGAAGCTTCTTTTCGTAGCCCTTGGTGACGCCGACCATCATGTTGTCGATGATTGAACGGGTTGTACCCCAGTATGCGCGGTTTGCACGGCTCTGGGCAAGGAGCGCCTCATCAACTGTGACAGTGACCACTTTACCACCTTCGTCGTAGGAGACTTGAACCTCTGGGCGGAACTCAAAGTTTAGCGAGCCCTTTGGGCCATCAACTGAGATTGTGCGTCCAGCGATGCTCACCTTGGCACCGGCGGGGACTTGTATTGGTTTTTTACCGAGTCGGGACATTGTTCTTCCTTTCGTACTGTCGTCGTCATCCGGTCATATTGCAGACCGGGGATTCCAGCCGTCGTCTTTCTAATTAAGCCGATCATTCGGCAATGTGTGTTTATTCAGCTCACCAAGCAGAGGAGTTCTCCGCCAACTTTTTTCTTTCTGCAGATACGGTCTGAAAGAACCCCACTGCTTGTAGAAACGATTGCGATTCCAAGACCTTGCATCGGTGCTGGGATTTTGTCTGATCCGCGATACACACGGCAACCGGGCTTGCTCATCCGTTTGATCTCATGGATCAGCACCTCACCACGAGGCCCGTACTTGAGATTAATGTGGATGGTGCCTTGCTTGTTGTCAGCAACAACTTCAAAGTCATTGATGTAGCCCTCGGATTTGAGAACCTCGGCCACGCCACAGCACACCTTGTTATTCAGGCATACCACACTCTTGGCGCGGTTGCGTGTCGCGTTGCGGATTCGGGTCAACATGTCTGCGACTGGATCACTGATCGTCATCGTTTTCTACCTTTTCTTCCGTTGCGAGCGATGCCTGGGCATTGATCGCATGAGTTCTTTCATATGCCTACTGAGGCGTGTTTTTTACCAACTGGCCTTACGCATTCCGGGAATCTTGCCTTCAAGTGCAAGTTTGCGGAGCATGATGCGAGAGATACGGAACTTGCGATAGACGCCTCGGGCACGCCCAGTGAGTTCGCATCGGCGTACATGCCGGGTTGGGTACTTCGGGGTCCTCTTGCTTTTGGCGATTTGACATTTACGAGCCATATGTTGGTTCCTCTTTTACTTCTTCTTTTCTTCTGGCTTCTTGAACGGCATACCAAGTTCGGCGAGCATGAAGCGGCTGAGCTTGGGATCCGAGTTGCTGAAGGAGAAGTTGATGTTCATGCCATGGGTGAAGTTCTGCTCGGCCATATTGATTTCTGGGAATACACCCTGCTCGGTGAGTCCCATCGAGTAGCTCCCTTGACGATCAAACGACTTGTCGTTCAACCCTCGGAAATCCTTCATACGAGGAGCCGCGATGTTGATCAAGCGATCCATAAAGTGCCACATATGATCGCGGCGGAGCGTGACTTTGAATGCGGTTTCATAGCCCTCACGGACCTTGAAGTTTGATACGGATTTCTTCGCTGCGATTTTCACAGGTTTTTGGCCTGTGATAGTCGTGAGCGAGTGAAGCACCGATTCGCGGACATTGTTGGGCACCTTGGTGCCGTCGAGATGCCGACCGATGTTCACATTGAGTGTGATCTTCTCGAGTTTCGGCATCGCCAAGTTGTTCTTGATCCCGAACTCTTCGGTGATCTTTGGACGAACAACATCCATGAACTGCGACTGGAGCCGAGGCGTGTTGGGCTGGGCCGCTGCTTCGAGTGTCTCTTTGTCAAATTTTTTCTTCGCCATGACTTATCCGCCATTTGTTTCTCTGGACAATCCAGAGAAGCTGTGAGTGTTGTTTACGACTTTGGCCCGCTGACCTGTCCGAGTGACTTGCCGCCACGAACGGCGACACGGTTTTTGGAGCCGTCTTTTAGTGTTTCAAACCGGACGCGGGTGGCTTTGCCATCGACGACTGGACTGACATTGGAAATATGCATCGGCATCTCTTTTTCCACGATCCCGCCCTTTGGATTGACCTGTGTCGGACGGATATGCCTGAACTTGACATTGACACCTTTGACAAGGACCTTGTCGGACTTGACGAGGATCTCGAGGATCTCGCCGGTCTGACCCTTATGGTCGCCTGATGTGACGATGACTTGGTCACCTTTTCGTACATGCTTTGGCATCACACCACCTCCGGGGCAAGAGAGACTATCTTCATATAGTTGCGTTCACGAAGTTCACGAGCAACCGGGCCAAAGATACGAGTGCCCTTTGGATTGCCATCGTCGTTGATGAGCACGACCGCGGTCGAGTCAAACTTCACATACGAGCCATCTTTACGGCGGGTGGACTTTGCGGTGCGGACAAGGACGGCCTTGTATTTTTCGCCTGTCTTGACTTCCGATCCTGGGAGTGCCTTCTTGACACTGATGAGGACCTTGTCACCGACATACGCCTGCTTGCGGGTTTGCCCGCTGCGACGAGTCGAGCCGCCATATACACGGATAACATACGCTATTTTTGCGCCGGAGTTATCTGCGACTACACATCTGGATTCTTGCTGGAGCATATCGCCCTGCCTTCATACCTAACCGTGGCACAGTGCCATCGGGGTGTTGCTATCAAATACTGCGTTTCTCGATGATCTTCGAGAGTTTCCAGCTTTTCGTCTTCGAGATCGGGCTACATTGCACGATCTCGACCACATCGCCTTTATGCGATTCATTGTTTTCATCATGAACATGCATCACGGTGCGTTTGCTCACAAACTTGCCATACTTAGGGTGCGGGACTTTGTAGTGGATGACAACCTTACGGGTCTTGTCCCGTGCTTCAGTTTCTACCACACCAATCTTTGCACCTTTGACTTGGGTATCACTCATGGTCATCCTCAGGAATCTGTGTTGTTCCGCGCTGTTTGCTCGGTTAAGAGCCGGGCGATGTCCCGACGGGTCTTCCCGAACTGCGTGGTGTCTTCGATTTTTTCGGTCACACTCTTGTTCTTCATCGCCATCAACGAACCGCGCATGCGGCTGAGTTCAACAGTGATTTCTTCGTCTTTCAACGCTCGTACTTCTGCACCTATCATCATATTGCCCCTTATGCCTCGATCCGACGGTGGACCATCCGGCACTTGACCGGCATTTTCATTGCGACTCGGAAGAACGCGCCCTTTGCACGGACCTCGCTCACACCGGCCAACTCAAACAAAATCGTGCCCGGCTTGACCCGTGCTGCCCAATAGTCCACTTCCGCCTTGCCCTTACCCATGCGGGTTTCGAGTGGCTTCTTGGAAATCGGCTTGTCTGGGAAAACTCGGATGAACAACTTACCCTCACGCTTGAGGAAGTGCTGACAGGTGACACGACCGGCTTCGATACAGTTGCTCTTGAGCCAGCAGCCCTCGAGCGCCTGGAGTCCGAACTCACCGAACGCTACATAGTTGCCCTTGGTCGCTTTGCGATCTCGGCCTCTACGGAACTCTTTGCGGTGCTTGACTCGCTTGGGTATTTTATAAGGAGGCATGGTTGTATCCTTCTTCTTTCCATTCAACTGTTCATGTCAAAAGCAACGAACAGCTACTATTGATTACTTACTTGCGACCTCGTGCACGAGCCCGTGCACCAGCCGCATTTGATTGATTTTCTTCCTCAGCCGTAGTGTAAAGACCCTTGTAGATCCAGACCTTGACACCGAGAACACCATAAGTCGTGTGGCTCTCCGAGAAACCATAGTTGATGTTGGCTTGGAGTGTTGACAATGGCAACGATCCCAAGCGAACATCCAACCGACGGCTCATTTCTGCACCACCAAGACGACCCGACACCTGAATCTTGACGCCTTTGGCACCAGCATTCATGACGGCCTCAGCACGCATCTTCAAGACGCGACGGAAACCCATACGCTTCTTGAGTTGCTCGGCGATGCCGTCAGAAACAAGCTGCGCTTCGAGGTCTGGCTCCCGAATCTCAACGACAGTGATCGCAACCTTACGGCCGGTCATGTAGCGGAGTTCTTCGGTCATCCGGTCGATCTCCGAACCCTTGGGTCCGATGACGATGCCGGGACGAGCCGTGCGAACGATGATCTTGAGTTCTTCGCGGGTACGCTCAATATGGATTTCAGAAACCGACGCACTTGGCGGGGTTTTGTTGAGACGCTTGTCGAGGTAGAGACGAATCTTTTCGTCTTCAACAAGCAACTCGCCATAGAGGGCTTTGGGAGCGTACCAGCGTGAGCGGTGCGCTTCGGTGATGCCAAGTCTAAATCCGAATGGATGGCTTTTTTGACCCATTAGCTACGCTCCTGAACTGATACGGTGATGTGGCTTGTGCGTTTGAGAATGGCGTGTGCCCGACCACGATCCTTGGGCCTGAACCGTTTGATGTGGGTCGAACGATCGACGGTGGCTTCGCTGACGAAAAGTTCGCCCATGTCTGCACCAAGTTGTTCTGCGTCTGAGGAAGCGGCCATCAATGCTTTACCGATGTTCACCGAGGCACGCTTGGTCGAGAAAGCAAGCATCTGGGTCGCTTCTTCGAGGTTTTTGCCACGGATCATGTCGACGACGAGCTTGGCTTTCTTCTGGCTGCCGCGATGGTTGCGGACCTGGGAAGTAAACTTCGCAATGTCCTTTGGCAAACACCCAAGGGCTGTTGCGAGGGCTTCGATGTCAGTGCGACGGCAACGCGGATGATCCCGGCCTGCCATCCAGTTTTTGACCGCTGAAGTGGCTGCTGTCTCGTTGCGGTCGTCACGAGTCACCGCGGCGGCGAGTTGTTCTACACTCACGCCGACCTGGCTTGTTCGTTTGGTTAGTTCGGTTGATCTGAGTTTCATGGGTTGATCCCTTGTTCTCAACAGTCACGCATTAGCGTGCCTTGAGCCCTTCCTTCTTGTTGGTGTGACCACGGAAGGTACGCGTGTTTGCAAACTCGCCGAGCTTGTGTCCAACCATGTCTTCGGTGATGAAGACTTCAGGAAACGAACGCCCATTATGAATCTGGAAAGTGTGCCCGATGAACTCGGGGACAACCGTGCATGCGCGGGCCCAGGTCTTGATTGGTTTCTTAACACCCAACGCCGTCATCTTCTCTACCTTAAGGAAGAGCTTCTCATCGACATATGGGCCTTTTTTCAGACTTCTAGACATTGATCAGATCCTCTCGGGCTTACTTCAGCTGCCCGTAGCGTTTGCTCTTGCGACGACGGATGATGAGATCCTGTGACGATTTCTTCCGGTTCCGTGTTCCGCCACCCTTAGAAAGCGTGCCGGACTTGCTCACCGGAGCACGGCCACCCTTACTGCGACCATCACCACCACCTAGGGGGTGAGCATGGTGCGACATCGCCACACCACGGGTCTTGGGACGACGACCGAGGTGACGAGAAATACCCGCCTTGCCCAATCGGCGTTGTTGATGATCGGAGTTGCCGACATTCCCAATGGTTGCCCGGCATTCAATAGGAACGCGACGGGTTTCACCTGAAGGCATCACCAGCGTCGCGTACTTGTCATCCTTATTGGTCAACCGAGCGTACATCCCCGCACTGCGGCAGAGTTTGCCGCCACCATTTGGACGGAGCTCGATACAGTGAACATTCATGCCTGACGGGATGTGCTTGAGTTGCATGCACGCGCCGACGGTCGGCTCGACGGCCTCGCCTGTCGAACTCTCGACGGTGTTCCCATCGGTGAGTCCATTGGGAGCCAGAATGTATCTTTTGACACCATCGGCGTATTCGATCAGTGCGATGTGGCAACTGCGGTTTGGATCGTATTCGATCCCAAGAACAGTTCCAACAATCCCATCACGGTCACGACGAGCAAAATCGATCTGGCGGTACATGCGCTTGGCACCCCCACCACGGCCGCGAACGGTGATCTTGCCATGGTGGTTGCGACCACCTTTTTTATTCAGCGGCTTGAGAAGCGACTTTTCGGGCTTCTTCTTGGTGACCACTTCGTTCGTGTTGACCGACGCGTTGCGTCGTCCAGCACTGGTTGGTTTATAGATGCGAATAGCCATAGTTCAGGTTCCTTTTACGCCGACACTCAGAAGAGTTCGATCGCGTCTCCTTCAGCGATCCGGACCATTGCACGCTTCCAAGACGACTCAGCAACGCTGCCATACTTGAAGCGTCGAGCCCCGCCCTTGCGGACCTGGGTATTGATCTTGACTACCTTCACGCCATAGGCCTTCTCAATCGCGATCTTGATGTCATCCTTGGTCGCCCGACGATCAACCTCAAAGCAGTAGACATTAGTATCTTCCATGCTTTTAGTGGTTTTTTCGGTCAATAGTGGTTTACGAAGAATGTAGTGTGGTTCGAGCATTACGCAGCCCCTCCTTCACTCTTGACGATCTTGCCGGTCTGCGAGCTTGGCCCTGTGAGCCATGCTTGAAGATCCGCCTTGTCGATCACCAGATAGCGGTTGTTGAGCATCTCATATGTGTTGAGCTGGTCGGCCTTGCACATGGTGACGCCTTCGATATTGCGAGCACTCAAGCGAGCGTTCTTGCTTTTTTCTGCGTCAGCAGAGAGGGCGAGGAGTGCGGACTTGTCGATCCCGATCGCTTCAAGGAAGGCAGTAAAGTCTTTGGTGCGAGGGGCATCAAACTGCAACCCATCGATCACCTTGACCTCATGGTCGAGCAACTTGGCAAGCAGCGTGTTGCGGTTGGCCTTGCGACGCATTTTGATCGGCATGGACTTGTGAAAGTCCTCGCGTGTCCGACGCTTGGCTTTGGCGTGGCCGCCACCGCGGAAAATCGGGGCCTTCTTGTCGCCGTGGCGAGCGTTGCCCGTACCTTTTTGCTTGTAGAGTTTCTTGCCTGTCAAAGCACCCATTGCGCGGGTTTTGGAGCGTGCTGAACCTTGACGCCTGTTGGCGTGGTACATCACAAACGCTTGTTTGATCAGGTCAACATTGATTGTTTCACCGAGTGCGATTTCGTCAATTGACATCTTGCCAGCTGATTTACCACTCATTGTGTAGACGGGGACATCCATCGGTCTTTACCTCGCCGAACGCCTTTGTTTGGCTCTCCGATTCCGATCGGAGTGCCCACATGCCTCACCAGTGTTTTGGATATTGCTTTCGCCATCCGCTCTTCGTTTTTGACTTTGAAGATTGAATGTCCAAGATCACTGATTCGACTCGGCATTGCATCCGATCTGACTGCTTTGACAGGGATCGGGTTCAATGACTCATTTTTCTTCAGCAGTTTCGCCTGACAGCGACTTACCGAACTGATACCGAGAATCATCAGATTCTCGATGGGGAGGGGATCATTGACCCCCTCGTTCTCAAAATCAAGCCTTTGAGGCCTTTGACTTGTACAATCTTGTCGCTGGACGAACCTCGACCCAACCCTTGTTGGCACCAGGTACCGGCCCCTTGACCATGATAAACCCGTTTTCAGCGTCGATGCGGATCACATCAAGCGAACGGACGGTGATTTGCTTGTTGCCGTGCTGCCCGGACATTTTCTTGCCTTTTTTGATCCGACCCGCTTTACCAGCGTTATTGGCGTGGCCACCGATCGAACCGGGCGACCGGTGCTTGCGCTCGACGCCGTGGGAAGCGAGTTGGCCTTTGAAGCCCCACTTCTTCATGCCGCCCTGGAACCCCTTACCCTTGGAGATTCCGATGACATCGACATACTTGATATCGTCGAAGATTGAGATGTCGATTTGCTGTCCGAGATCGTAGTCACTCTCTTTGCCATCTTCGAGACGGGTCTCATTGTGGATCCGTCGAGGGGCCACGCCTGCTTTGGCATCATGACCAATCAGTGGCATAGTCGAGTTGCGGGGCTTGATGTCCCCGGTACCAAGTTGGATGGCGCTGTAGCCATCGACCTCTGGGGATCGAACTTGGGTGACGGTGTGCGTGTCGATCTTGATGATCGTCACGGGCTCAGAGATGCCCGCTTCGTTGTAGATGCGGGTCATGCCGAGTTTTTGGCCGACGAGGTGGGGACTGTTGCTTGGATGGGTCATTTCGCTTTCCTTCATTTCCGCATTCGGTCGGAAACCGCTTCGTGTATTGAACAGAGGAAGTCTTGGTTATCAATGCCATTTGGCACTACATATACAGTCTAAAACAAACACAGGCCCGCGATCGAGCGGGCCTGAAAGAGTTACGCCTTGATTTTCACAAACACACCGGCGGGAACGACGAGGCGGTTGAGGGCTTCGACGGTGCGGGCGTTTGGCTCGTGGATGTCGATGATGCGCTTGTGCGTGCGGATCTCGAACTGTTCGCGGGATTTCTTGTCGACAAACGGGCCACGGAGAACGGTGTAGCGTTCGATGCGGGTTGGTAGGGGCACTGGGCCTTTGACCTTAGCGTTGGTGCGTTTGGCATGCTCCACGATCTCGCGGGCCGAGGCGTCCAAGGCGATGTGGTCATACGCTTCCATACGGATTCTGATTCGTCCAGCACTCATAGTGTTCAAACCTCATGTTTGAGAGGAGCCAGTGGTTGGCTCAGGTTCTGCATGGAAACTGATGGAACAACCAGTCACCCGTGTCTTCATTTGTTTCAGATCGGGGCTGATGGCCGGCGACGGTCCGCCCACTGGCTACGCCAAGCGGGACGAGAAGCATAGCCCTACACCCCACCGGGTCAACCCAAACCATTCATTTGTCCCCCTAGTGTATGAATACTTTGATCCGATCTTGCCGATCAAGTGTCGAGCCCCCACCTCTCCCCTAGAGATGACCACCATGAGATACCCCCAGTTCAACGCCGTCCTTCTGATGACCCTTGCCCTGTGCTCGGCCATGAGCTTTGCCCAATCCCAAACCAATCCCAGTAATCTGCCAATACCAACAAACATGATCGAACTCGAAATCGACCCGATTACCATCGATTCGATCGGATTGACTCTGAATTTACCCAAAGGATCCCAAGCCGAGACCGTCCGGATAGGAAACAAGACCAGCACCGGAATTGCCCTCCCAGCCGATCTGGGTACAATTATTATCAAGGAACAGCGAACGACCAACAAAAAACTCACCGCCACCCAAGCCAGCAACTCCATCCGGGATCGGCTGCTCAGTACCCCGGGAGCGATGACCATCGCCGAGCAACCCAATCTTCGAGTTGGAATTTGGACTGGACACCGATTCTACATCCGCACCCCCAGCCCAACCCCTGGGGGACAGCCCCTCTATCGGGGAGTCACCATCTTTGGTCACAAGCCACAAACCTTTCTCATCTTCGATTTCACGCTCCAAGGCACCGAATCCCAGTTTCAAATCGCCCGAGTACTCTACGAAACATCCGTCGGAACAATGAATCTTCAGGAAATGACCTCCCAGACACTCAAAAGATCCGCCGGCTTCCGAGCCACCAATGCCCTGCTCGACCAACTCACCATCGACGATTACGCTGCGGTCTTGACCGGCAAAAAAGACGAACGCTGGGAACGGCTCTACACCCCCGCCAAATCCGGCGACGAAATGGATGCCGCCGAGCATGGATACCGTCGAGTTCGTTCATGGTCGGGCTACAAGGGCGAACTGGGAACCAAAGACAAATCCAAATGGAACCCAGAAGATCGGAAACTTGGATACCTCCTGCAAATCGATTCGATGGCGATGGATGAAGGACTCCGTATTGACTCGCGAGCCATGTTCTACATGTCCCTCAATGGCGAGGAAGAAACATGGACCATCCGAATGACCCTCAAAGATGAAAACAATCTTGATTTGGAGGGCCGAGTGACCTCCCAAGACTCCGCAATCACAGGAGCCCGGATTGGTGGCAAACTAACGATCACCACCGTCAGGGACGCCGGCACCCCCTCCACCATAAGCCCGTTCATCCCCGAAGAGGGCTACATCACGCAGGTCCAGTCCTACCTTATCGGTGCGTTGATCGTCCATAAAAAACTCCAAGGCGATTTCGCCTCATACGCCTACAACCCAGTCACCAACTCGGTGACCCTCCGCTGGGACATCGCTGAACAACCACCCCAATCTCCTGGGCTCTGGAGTATCTCAACAAAGACTTCCCCAACAACCCCCCCCACTACAACCCTCTACGACGCCCATGGCAGCTTCATGCGTGTTCTGCTGTCCAACAGGCGACTCTGGGAACCCATTGAACTCGACCGGCTTCTCTCGCTGTGGAAACGCAAGGGATTGCCGATCTAACCAGTCTGATCAGACCAAGACCATCTGGCCAAAAATAAATCAGGTGCATCCATTTCCTTCATCGGCTGGTATGATGTTGAACCGTACACCTCCGCTCGGTGCTTTGGTGTCGTGGATATCAGAACCAACCCGTACTTCAGGAGAAGTGTCGATGCGTTTTCAATCTCACCGTAGAACAACCACCGTGGCAATGACCACACTCGCCGGCCTCGCAATCGCACTGAGCGGTTGTGAATCCACAAGTCTAAACTCATCACTCATCTCCAGCAGTGACCGATACGCGATCGTTGACGGCAAGAAAATCGATGTGCCCAATATCGACATGGGAAAAAAGCGATCGATCCGTGCAATTATTGACCAAGGCAAAAACCATTCGGAAGTCATGGATATTCTCCGTGTCTATGCAGTCGAGAACGGCCCCCGATTGACTGGGTCATCGAATCTCGAAGCCGCACAACGCTGGGCACGCAACAGTCTCGCAGACTGGGGGCTCTCCAATGCACGACTCCATAAATACAGCACTCTTGAAACACGCTTTGACCGCCGGGCAAGCACCGGCAAGGTGTTCCTCACTCCCCAAGACCCCGAGGCCGATCCCAAGGAACTCCGCTCAATGGAGTTTTCAACGCTCTCTTGGACGATCGGCACCGACGGCCCGGACAGCGGAAATGTGGCGTCTTTGCCCACAACAATGTCAGAATACGAATCGAATCGCGGCTCGTACGAAGGCGCTTGGGTTATGATCAACCCAAACTACAGCGGCAAACGCGGCATCCGATCAACCGGGTTTATGATGCGCGACCGGATGGATCAACGACACGAACTCCGGCAAGGTTCTCACCAAGACGATCAACCGATCGATGCCGAGGTTGTCGTCGGGGTTGAGTGGAAAGGAAGCTTCGATTACAACGGCTCAAAGATTCCAGCAACGCTTGTCATCGACGAGACAGGCGATGGAATCGAAGGGCACATGTCCATCGATGGCTTTGCAGAAGGAGCGATCTCCGAAGCAATCCGTGATGGCGATACCCTCACCTTCGATTGGACCCACTCGATGGGCACTTCACACATCACCATTAACTTTGAAGACGAAAAAGCCACCGGAACATCGGTATCGGCCACATCTGGAAACGAATACGCCGTCGATTTTCTCAGGGCTGATTCCCAGGCCATCAGCGATGAAGAACTTGCCAATCAAGACAAAATCGATGCACTCAAAGCGGTGCTCGCAGAAAATCCCGCTGGATTCATCTCCAGCTCCAAAGACGAACGGGTCTGGACAACATCATCAAATGGCTGGAGCACTCGAGCAATCGAAGACTACCCAACCGACATCGAAGTGAATGTCCGTCAGAGTGACTTTGACTTTATCACCGCCCGACTCAGTGAAGGGATCGATATCCAAGTTGAGTTTGACCTCGACCATGAACTCACCGCTGGCCCGATCCCGATGTACAATGTCATCGCAGAAATCCCGGGTACCGAGTTCCCTGATGAAGTCATCGTCATCTCCGCTCATATAGACTCATGGGATGGTCCCGGCTCATTGGGTGCCGTTGACAACGGCACAGGCTCAGCAGTCGTCACCGAAGCCGCACGCATCCTGATGGCATCTGGTGCCAAACCAAAGCGAACTATCCGAGTTGCTCTCTGGAGCGGTGAAGAACAAGGGCTTCTCGGTTCAAAGGGCTATGTGAACTCATTGTCCGAAACCGAACTTGCCAATATTTCAGCCGTATTTGTAGATGATGGCGGAACAAACTATGAAGGTGGAATCCCCGCCGCTGATTTCATGGTGGAGTACCTGGCTGCAGCGAGTGCCGATACCAATGGCCTGTTCTTTTCCGAAACCGATTACGACACGGCCATGAACGACGATGACCCCGAAAATGACGAGTTGGCAGGGTATATGAATGTAAACATCCGTCCAACCGGAGGCAAAATCGAGACCCACGGCGGCTCAGACCACGCATCCTTCAACGCCAAAGGAATCCCAGGGTTCTTCTGGGATGAAACCGGGCGTGCAAACTACAGGCACGCTTGGCATACTCAAAATGATAAGTTTGACCAAGCCATCGAGGAATACCTGATCCAATCGGCAACGAATATGGCTCTGGTTGCCTACAACCTCGCCAACGCTCCGGAGCTGCTCCCACGCGATGGCGAAGTATCAACCGATGAAGCAAGCATCGAACGCAACCTCCCACCAATCGGGTCCATCTACGATCACAGCCACGATTGATCGAAGATCAATAGCCAGATATAGACGGAGGTCGGAGTCGTCCGACCTCCATTTTTGTGCGCCAATTCCTTGATGATTTCGACGGATTCATCCCGAGCACGAACAAATACCGATACAATATCTGCCATGAGCACCGAACGCCTCATCTCCTCGACCCCGGCATCTGAGTTAGAAGACCAGACCAACTGGGCACTGCGTCCGCAGTCGCTTGATGAATACATTGGGCAGGCCGATCTTGTTGAGCGGATTTTGATTGCTGTCCAAGCCGTCCAAGCCAGACAAGATGCCAAAGACGACGGCCAACCCCGCGAACATCTCGAACATGTACTGCTCCATGGCCCACCAGGACTT
>Ga0316208_1003036_pt1 | contig 12693 bp, 9 predicted proteins | sample 3monopyrite_MG_FD_204944 | JGI IMG/M metagenome (GOLD analysis project Ga0316208, IMG submission 204944) | Microbial mat bacterial communities from mineral coupon in-situ incubated in ocean water Damariscotta River, Maine, United States -... | ecosystem: Environmental > Aquatic > Marine > Coastal... | reverse complement strand
GAGTACATAAAAACGAATGGGCAACCTTTTACGTGCAAGCCCGGCAAAACAACAACAGTCATGCTGGGCAAGGGGATATCAGTTTTAGGGCAGTTAAAAATGATTGGAGCTAAAAGCAAAATCGATTGGACGAAAACGAACCTGTTTTTCACTCCTTATACTTTCGCGCCGAAAACAGGCAAGTTACTGAAATCATCGAATGAGCAGGGTATGGTCAAGCAGGTAAATGAATGGGTAAATAAAACGATCTGTGCAAAATACGCAGGCAAAATCGATAAAGACGCAACCTTCATCGTCCACGGAGTGAAAACAGGAAGGTACATCGCGGTACTTTCCTCAGCATCCACCGAATTGAGCGAAACAAACTGTCAAACAATAATAACAATCGACGCATCCACCGGTCCACAAATGAATTTGGGAGTGCTCTACCTGGAACCTTTCAAAAAAACGAAAGCCCAGAAACCACCTTACGAAGCATCTCCCGCCGTTCCGGAAGAGACCGCTGAATCTCCCAGCAAAAAGAAACCAGCAACGCAAAAGAAACCACCTGAGAAGCCCGTAGCAACCCCGGTAAAACCTGCTGGCAAACCGCCGTTGCAAAAGGAGAGTAAGAAAGAGCAGTCCAAAAAGAAGCCCGTTCCAACGACAGGCACTCACATACCGGCAGAACAAAAAAACGGAAAACCACCAACTAAAGAACCTAATGATAATTCGCTAAAATTCACGTTTATTCGCGGTTCAGCACCTTCAAAATAAAGCAAACCTATCGACGCAGTCGCCTTCGGCTTGCCGTTAAGCGAATTATTGCCTTTTCTTTCGTGGTACTTTACTGTTCCGCTAGGCGGACCACCGCAGAAATAGTGGACTCTACCACTCATCGTGGCTCGCACCAGCGGATCCTACGCCAAGGTACTATTGTATTTCAGCAACTTCGGGCTGCAAAACAAATGGAAAGACTCTTACGGGTTGCCCTGTTTCGAATGATCCTTTGTAGTTCAACTGGGCAGAGCGGTCGGCTGCGAATTGCAGAACAGTAAATTCGAGTCCGCAGTAGTGATCGAGATCGGCTTCAGCAGCAACATCTGCAAAAACTTCACCAGCAGAAGCGGCGTGCCTGCGGACACCGTGGATACTTCCTTCGCGAACTTTTACTCCTGCGGCTGAAAGTTTGACCAAGCCTTTAAGAAACCTGCCGGTCAGCGAATCTGGCCCGGATGATTTCCAGAGACGTTCCCATTCTTCGTGAGCTTCCCAGTAAAAACCGTAGTTAAACAGATCCAGGCCAACAAGGTAATTCTTGTGTGTGGACCAGTTATCTTTTGTTAACGAGGGTGGCGAAATTCGTTTACGACCATAGCTATGCCCCCTGGGGTCGCGTATCGGATGGGGTAAACCAGTTCCGGGAATGAAGGCGTAGGCAGGTAGTTCAATTGATGATAGTAAACGCTTGGCGCTCATGGCAGCCTGAAGCATATTCGTTCTCTCCTAATGGACACGAGGCAGGACACTTGTTGACAGATTAAATACTTAACCTCTTGAAACCTGATAAACAGGTAGAAGCATTGCATACTAGGGACAGTTTTGAAATTACAACCCTTTTTCTTTGTCCAGTACAGCAAATTACCAAGAATGCTCAGATCTTGTTAACGGCAAGGTAAAATGGGCAATAAAAGTTAATTCAGCCGAGTTGTATTGACACAAGGGTGGCAATATGGTAGTATGTGTACGTGATATTGCGTACATGCTCTTGTTGTGCGTAATCGGTATCATCGCCACGACTGCAATTCCAGCCATGAAAGTAACCAGATCGCAGGGCAAGTGTGAATAGCGTTTTTCAAAGTTTGGGCATTTTCTAGAAAAAAGAGCCTCGCAGCAGTGTACGTGTGAATGATTTTTGCAAAGCGAGCCACGCGGGGCGACATCTGGATAATCTGAAAATCGATCTGCTTTTTGCCGAATGTTTATGAAATAATATAGGTAAGTGAGTGCTGGTTGTGTAACGGTACGGGAATTCGAAGAGATCGGGTATGTTTGATTCCGGTATCAAAATGCTTTTCAATCGACGAGAGAGTAAATGAAAAAAATAAACTACAAATTGATGTCCATTGCCTTGGTTGCTCTTGGTCTGGTCGCTTTTTCGGGTGTTGCCTCAGCGGCTTCCAAGAAAAGTGAAGCCTATCGTTACAAGCATGAGCAAAAAATAGTTGAAGAAATCGACAAGTTAATTCGCCAGGGTTGGGAAGATAATGAAGTTACCCCATCACAAACGGCGAAAGATACCGCTTGGCTTCGGCGGGTTTATCTCGATACTGTCGGGCATATTCCGCCGTTAGAAGTTGCCGAATCTTTTTTGCGAGATAAAGACCCCAATAAGCGGACGCGAGTTATTGATCAGTTGTTGGATGATGATGCGTATACTCACAATTGGACAACGATCTGGACAAACCTGCTCATCGGTCGCCAAACACCTCGGCGAACTTCACGTGAAGGGATGCAGAAATTTCTGCGGGAAGCGTTTGCAAAAAACCGTCCCTGGGATGATGTCGTTCAAGATATTCTGGTTGCACAGGGGCGATACGACGAAAACGGGGCGGTTAATTATCTGCTGGCTCAAATGACGATGCGAGATAATGGAGTGCAGGCGACAGCTAAAACGACTCGCCTTTTTCTTGGCGTTCAAGTTCAGTGTACTCAGTGTCATAATCATCCGTTTAATGATTGGAAGCAGAATCAGTTTTGGGAATTCAATAGTTTTTTCAGGCAGGCACGCCGCGTCGATCATCGAAAACTCGATCCTGAAACCGGGCGACAGGTTGATGATTATTCCGAGCTTGTCGTTAACAGTATTAGTGGGCCTGTTTTCTTTGAAAAACGTAGCGGGTTAATGCAGGTCGCTTATCCCAAATACTTCGGCAAAGAAGTGAAAACCGATGATTCAGGGGATCGTCGGATTGCGTTGGCAAAATCTATTGTGAACGATCCGAATCACTATCTTGCCAAGGCGATGGTGAATCGCATGTGGGGGCATTACTTCGGCTTCGGTTTCACAAAACCTGTTGATGACATAGGACCACACAATCCCGCTTCTCATCCGGAACTACTCGATTTCCTGACCGAAAAATTTGTTGAGTCGAACTACGACCAGAAAATGTTAATTCGCTGGATTGCCAACAGCGAGGCTTACCAGCTTTCCAGTGAATTCAACAGTAAGAATAAAATCGATAATCCTGCTGCGGGCGAATTGCCGCTGTTCAGTCACGCATATATTAAATCGATGGAAGCCGAACAGTTGTTCGATTCTCTGTTAATTGCAGCCAATACAGCAGGCATGAGTAAAGCAAGTTATGCAGAGTCGAATCGTCGTCGAAATATGTGGTTGCAACAGTTCGTGACAACTTTTGGCACCGACGAAAATGATGAATCAACTTCGTTCAACGGTAGTATTCCACAAGCTTTAATGATGATGAATGGCGAACTGGTCGATGCAGCAACCAACTGCAAGCCGGGTAGCTTATTGCATAATGTCGTGCAAAGTGATGAACGTGATACCAAAAAAATTCAGCAGATTTATCTCGCTGCTTTGTGCCGAACACCTTCTGGTCGTGATGTGACCGCTGTGAAAAAACTCTTTCTAGTCAGCCGCGATCCTCTCGTGGCGTATCAGGATTTATTCTGGGCGTTACTTAACAGTAACGAGTTTATGTTTATTCGCTAGAAACAATATTCTTTGGCGAGCCGGGGGTGTTAACCCTCGGGTAAGTTTGGTGTTCCTTTTACAATATTGCAAAAATTAAACCTCATTTCATACACGGAGAAAATTGACGATGAAGAAAAATCCCCCCGGCACAATGAACCGTCGCCACTTAATGTCGCATCTTGCAGCAGGGGCTGCGATGACCGTTCCTGCCTATTCGTTTTTGAATCACGTTTCCGCCAACGCAGCCGAAGTGCGTCGCAATGAAAAAGCGTGTATCCTTATCTGGCTCAGTGGTGGTCCTCCGACAATTGATATGTGGGATTTGAAGCCGGGTTCTAAAAATGGTGGTGAATTTAAAAAGATCAGCACTAAAGGAGATGTGCAAATCAGCGAGCATCTTCCCAAGATCGCCCAGCAGATGGATAGTTTGTCTGTGGTTCGTTCGATGAGTACACGAGAAGCCGATCACACACGCGGTCGCTATTACATGCACACTTCTTACGTGCCTAACCCGACTGTGATTCATCCTTCATTTGGTTCTGTCATCAGTCGCGAACTAGGGACGAAACGAAAGTATCTTGAAATTCCTTCGTTTGTTTCTGTAGGAGGCGGAGCAGGTAGTTCCGGATTTTTAGGGATGACACACGCACCGTTTGTTGTAGATAGCAATGGCAATATCCGCAATGTTGATCGCGATTCTTCCAAAAGAAATCGTTTGCAACAGCGTCTTGCGATGTGGAATGTGGTTGAAGACGGCTTCATTAAATCTGGTCGTGGCGACTTGCCTAAAGCTCATAAAGATGTCTACGGCAAAGCAGTCAACCTGATGAGATCTACGCAGATGGAAGCGTTTCAGGTTTCCGGCGAAGACCCGAAAACCCAAGAGGTTTACGGCAACAACAACTTCGGACGTGGCTTAATGATGGCTCGCCGGCTGGTTGAAACCGGAGTTCCATTTGTAGAAGTTAACCTTGGTGGTTGGGATTTGCATACCGATGTGTTCAATACACTTCGTGACCAAAGGCTTCCAATGCTCGATCAAGGAATTGCTGCTTTGACGCAGGATCTCAAAAATCGAGGGATGCTTGAAAATACCGTCATTGTTTGCATGGGCGAATTCGGTCGTACTCCACGTATCAATCAGGATACCGGCCGCGATCACTGGGCGGCAAGTTGGTCTGCGATGATCGGCGGCGGCGGGTTGAATGGTGGAGTCGCGGTTGGAGAAACCGACAAAGACGGCACCGCGATCCTTGGCAAAAGTTATCTTCCGGGAGATATCTGGGCAACAGTTTGCAAAGCCCTCAAAATTCCTTTGAACATCGTGCATACTTCCAAACGTGGTCGTCCGATGAAAATTGCCAACGGTGGCACTCCGATTGAAGAACTTATTGGATAGTTCACTGATTTGCAGATAATTTTCCCAGGCGAGCCGGGGGTGTTAACCCCCTGGTTACCCGGCGTTTGTATGCCCGCTTTGAAAGAATACCCGGCGTGACAGATTCTCCTGATAATAAATCAACGACCGAGGATTCTGCATCAGGCCATTCAGATGCTCCCGGTGCAGAATTCATCGATCAGTTTGTTGCGACCCAGCGGCGGGTTTATCTGTTTATTCTGGCTCAAGTGGGAAATCCCGATCTCGCTGAAGAAGTGCTGCAAAATACGAATGTGGTAATCTGGTCGAAATGGAATAATTTTGAACCGGGTACCAATTACATCGCCTGGGTATATCGCATTGCCAGTTTTGAGGTAATGAAATATCGCCAGAAAAACAAACGAAGTAAAGTCTATTTTGATGATGAGTTCATCAAAACGGTGGCGAAATCGGTGGAACAAATCAGTGAAAAAAGTGAAGCCCGAAGACTCGCCCTTTCCAAGTGTATCGACAAATTAAAACCGGCTGATCGAGCGTTGATTCAACAGCGATACGAGCCAGGTGTTAATGGAAAATCCCTGGCTGAAAAATTGGGACGGCCCGTTAATTCGGTCTATCAATCTTTGGGACGAATTCGACGAGTCTTGCTGGAATGTGTGGAAAGGGAGTTAGCTGCGGTAACAAGATAATGAAAGAAATTCTTCAAAAACATCCTCGTTTCCTGCGCCTTTTAGATCAGCTCTGCGAGCAGACTCTTGATCAAGACGGTGCGGATGAAATTAGCAGAATCGTCAAGGAAGATTCCGCTGCGAGGGATTATTACGTTCGTTATCTGGAGTTACACAGTTCTCTTCACTGGGATTTGGCGATACCGAATACGATTTCTACGGATGAAAAAAACGAGAATCAGCAACCGCTTCAAAACGATCCACGCCTGAAACAGTTGGTTGAAAGTTTTATTGTTGAAGCTGCTTTAGAGCCAGTTAATTCCTCGATTACAACTAATGATTTCGCTCCTTCTGCACAACCTCCTTCTTCACGAAAAATAATATGGAGACTGGCAACCGGGCTTGCTTTTGCTGTGATGGTGGTTGGGGTTTGGATGCTCCCCAGGCAAAATCAGCAGGATCAAATTGTTAAACAGACGACACCTGAAACGAAAATCGTAGCAGAGAAAATCGTTAACAACCAGACACCAGGAAAGAATCCGGAAAGCGAACTTCCTCCTAAGCTTCCCGATATTAAATGGCATCAAAAGAGAGAGCCGGTTTCAACCGCTGGGGTTGATGCGAAAGAAAATAAATCACAGCACGATCTGATTTCAGCACCGGTCCTGACAGATGATAATCAAGTTGTCGCTGCGATCAATCAACGAATTAAACAAGGGTGGACGGATCAATCAATCAGTCCTTCTCCTGTTGCAGAAGACCATGAGTGGTGCAGGCGAGTTTATCTCGATTTGGCTGGACGCATTCCAACTACAACAGAACTCGAACGATTTCTAAGCGATAAACGAACTGAGCGGGAACGCCGGTTGGTGGATCGCTTACTTGAAACTCCCGAATTCGCCATGAACTGGGCAACACGCTGGACGAATTTACTTGTCGGGCGTTCTCCCAACGAACGTGTGGATCGCCTCGCGTTGTTGAAATATCTTCGTACTTCGATTGCAAAAAATAACCCCTGGAGCCTGGTTGTCAGTGATTTGATTTCTGCCAACGGAAATCCAAAGGAAAATGGCCCCGCTAATTTTTTGGTGGCTCATTTGAACAATCAAGCTGTCCCCGCGACCGCCTTCGTGGCGCGGACGCTACTGGGCACGCAAATTCAATGTGCTCAGTGCCATCGGCATCCTTTTTATGAAACGACACAACAGCAGTTTTGGGAATTGAATAGTTTCTTTAAGCAAGCCAAAATCGTCTCTTCATCACAGATGCCAGCCGGTATGAATAAAGGACAGGGAACATATCTTCTAACAGATCAGAAAATTGGCGGCCCGACTTACTATGAAACTCGTTCCGGTTTGATGCAGGTTGCCTACCCTCGTTTTAATGGTCATATCGTTTCCGATGACAAATCGGTTTCCAGGCGTCAGGAGTTGGCAAAATTACTTGTTGAAGGGGACGATCCACTCATTGCGCAATCTTTTGTGAATCGAACGTGGTCGCACTTTTTTGGATACGGCTTCACCCTTCCAATTGATGATATCGGCCCGCACAATCCGCCTTCTCACCCGGAACTATTTGAAACTCTTTCCCGTTCTTTTGTCGCCAGTGACTACAACATCAAACGGCTCGTCCGCTGGATTTGCCTCTCGAAACCTTATCGGCTTTCAAGCCAGTCAACCCCGAAAAATAAACAGGATACTCCCCAGTGGGGCGATCCCCCGGCTTTTGCACACATGTATTTCAAGCCGTTATCTCCAGAGCAATTATACAATTCGCTGGTCGAAATATCGGGGAACTATCCGCGCACTACGAGCGAATGGATTCAGCATATTGATGAGAGAGAGGCTTGGGTTTTGCAGTTTGTCGATTCGCTCGATAATGACGAAAATGACGAATCAAACCACTTCCAGGGGACGATCACACAAGCCTTAATGATGATGAATGGAGAGTTGATCGATCAAACAATTTCTCCCGATTCAAACCCGCTGACTGCTGGTTTGCTTAACCGCTCGAATTCTGATCTCGATAAGTTTGAGGCTGTCTGCCTTTCAATCCTTTCTCGAAAACCGAAGCCGAATGAAATTGTTTTATTTCGCAAAATGATTCATCAACGACGCGGCTTGAATAATCCTGCCGAGAGAAAACTGCTACTTGCTGGGCAACTCGAAGACGCGATGTGGGCTTATCTGAATTCCAGCGAATTCATTATCAATCACTGATTACCTTGAGCCAGTTGCGTTAGTCTTGAATGAAATAACTGCGTAAAAGTGGCAGGATATTATTACCACGAAAAAGAAAGATGTGAACCACGCAGGCACAGAGAACACCGAGGCAAAGAAAAAAAGAAAAGTTTTTTAAGCAGATTAAATAGGCAGTATGAATTCCAAATTATTGCAGACGATGCGGAAATTTCTTTGCGTCGCCGCGTCTTAGCGAGGGTTTTTTCTCCGTGAACTCTGAGTCTCTGTGGTTATTTTTATTTTTTTGTTTAGTTCCGGTTTATCCGGGTTAGTATCTTATCAATGAAATGCAGTGCAAAAGTGGCAGGATATTTTGAAGAATCGTAGGTTAGGCTTTCTAGTCTGACATCATTACGCACAAACTTTTCGAGAAAATAAGGACCGTTCGCTGGTAAATCAAAAGGTGAGCTTCATGGAAACCACATTCGTCAGGCTGGAAAGCCTAACCTACTTTCCCTAACGCCTAATACCTAACGCCTATCTCCTTGCTTGGTTCCGGCTACGCCGGGTTAGGGGTAGCTTACGAAAATATCTGGTCGCTCCAGATTGCAAGATTTAATAACGGCCAGGTCCACATACCTGCTGCCTGCGGATTATGTGCCAATTCCTGAAGCGGTTTGTTGTGAAAATGTTCGTGTAAAAACGAGCTTTGTAGTAATCGTTTTTCGCTCCACTGCTTCCATGGACCTTGTAGCCAGGAAGAGACGGGGGTTGGAAAACTTTCTTTTTTTCGAAGAGCCAGTTTGGCGGGGAGAGTTCGGGAGGCAATATCTCGCAGAATACGTTTGGTTTGAAGCTCGCCTCGCTGATCCAGTTCGGTTGCCGATTGATACGGATCGGGGCATTGAGGATTAACGCGAATACGATGTTCAAGCGGAGTCGGCCATATTTTTTCAATGAGATGGTGATCCGTGAACGGAACTCTCGCTTCCAGAGAAGCCGCCATCGTCGAACGATCCAGTCGGGCAAGAAGCGTTTCCAGATTCACGCGATGTAATAAATGCGTCATTCCCGCCAGTCCGATTGATGTTTTCGATTGATCCTCCTGGCAACCTGCATGTTGACTTAACATTTTCTGATAACAGAAAAGGATTTCCTCTTCGTCATATCGCTGCGATTTCAACAACATCGAAATCCCCTGGGATGGAATCAGGCTTGCAAGAGAAAAATAATGTTCTGCCAGGGATGAAAAAGAATCTGTCCAATAGGTTCTGGTAAAGCTGTCTGCAAATCGTTTTCGTAGAGCAGGGAAAATTGATTCAGGATGTTGGGCAATTTGTTGCAGTAAATCGTAATCCCGCCCGGCTCCATGCAGCGTCGAATATCCGCAAAGCAGTTCATCGGCTCCTTCGCCTCCAAGCACGACTCCAACTTGTTGTTTCAATGATTGGGCCAGATGATAAATAATCACATCAGAAGGTGTCGCCAGAGGCATCGCGTTTTCTTGAATCAATTTCCCCCACGATTCTCGATATTCGTGTTCGTTAAGACGTACCGTTTGAAACTGACACCCCAAATGCTCGGCTGCAATCGTTGCGAAAGTTTCATCATCTGTTGTGTAGCCATTGTTTCCGACGCCACATTCTGCAACAAAGTTATTCCCGAGATGTTTTTTGACATACGTCCCCAATAGTGAAGAATCGACACCACCCGAGAGCATCATACCAACCGGTACATCACTCACCATTCGCGTTTTTACCGCTTCAGCAAAACCTTGTTCAAATAATTCAAGCGTTTCCGCATAAGATGTCGTATTTGAGGAGCAAGGATAGTCCCAGTATCGCGAAATCTGCATCCCTGTTTCATCAAGTTGCAGATGGCAGCCAGCGGGAAGTTGGTGAATTCCCTTGATGAGCGTTTTATCATCAAAAGTTGTTCGTAATGTTTGCAGGTAATGCGTGATCGCTGGCCAATACGGTTCGGGAACAAATCGCGGATGCTTCAAAATGGCAGCCGGGCTGCTTGCAAAAACGAATTCATTTCCGACCCAGGCATAATAAAGTGGCTTGATGCCGAATCGATCTCGCAGCAACGTAAGGCGATTCAATTTTGAATCGTAAAATCCGCAAGCGAACATGCCTCGTAACTGCTCAGGCGTATCGGCTCCCCAAACCTGAAAGGCACGCATCAACAATTCGGTATCGCAGTGAGTACGTAGCGGCTCAGAAAAATGGCTGGACGTTTTTTGTTCTAGTTCATCTGTATTGTAGAGCTCGCCGTTGTAAACGAGAGTGTATCGGTTATCGCTCGAAATCCATGGTTGCTGTCCTTCTGCAATATCGCGAATTGATAACCGGCGATGTGCCAGCGCTGTACGGTTTTGAATGCGAACCAGCCCTGCTTCATCCGGACCGCGGGCAAGCATTGTGTCGCGCATCGCAACAAGATCGGAATCGGTCAGATTCAGACTTTGCCCCTGTTTCGCGATCACTCCTAAAATTCCACACACGCGGCATCATCCCTGATTCTTCGTGAAAGGTGGTAGGGTCTGCTGTGCGGACCATGCTGGTCATTTGATTTTTCTGTTTCACGCGATGGTCAGCACAGCAGACCCTACAAAACTGCATACTGTTTATCAATATCGCTGTAGTTTCGGATCAATTTCTTCTGACCAGCGATCAATTCCCCCCGCCATACTTTTCACATTGGTGAAACCATGTTCGAACATCCATTTAGTGACCATCATACTTCTGCGACCATGATGGCAATAAACAATAATTTCTTTTTGCTTCAAGTCCTTCAACTCACCAGCTTTTTGTTCCAGTTCACTCATTGGCACTAACCGGGAGTGGTCAATATGAACCAGGTTGAATTCATCCTGCTCCCTGCAATCGATCAGAACAAAATCTTCTTTCTGCTCCAGCTTCTTTTTGACATCTTGCGGGCTTATTTCGAGTGAATTTTCAGGAGGCATTGGTTTGGTTTTCTGAGGTGGTGGCGACTCTTGTTGATTTCGATTTACCGAGCAGCGGGTGAGCATTATAACAATAATCAGAATCTGCAACAAACCGCAAAGTAATTTGATGGGATTATTCATCGGATCGTCTTATTCAAGCGAACAAGTCGTGAACAACATTTCCTGCGACATCGGTCAGGCGAAAATCTCGACCGGCGTAGCGGTAGGTTAAGCGTTCATGATTGATGCCCATTAAATGTAAAATTGTTGCGTGAAGATCGTGCATGTGAACGCGATCACGCACGGCGTAATATCCGTAGTCGTCAGTTTCTCCATGAGTCATTCCTCCTTTAGTACCACCACCGGCAAGCCAGGTAGTAAAACCTTGCGGGTTGTGGTCGCGCCCGTTGGTGCCTTGCGCGATTGGGGTGCGTCCGAATTCGCCACTCCAGACGACAAGCGTTTCTTCGAGAAGTCCCCGTTGCTTCAGATCTTTGAGTAACCCTGCAATTGGACGATCCACCAGTTTCGCATTTTTTTCATGCCCTGCTTTCAGGTTCCCATGTTGATCCCAGACATTTCCCGTCGAAACCTGAATGTACCTCACTCCTGCCTCTGCGAGTCTGCGAGCCATCAGGCATTGTTTGCCAAAGTTGTCGGTTGTTGATTCACCGATCCCGTACAGTTCTTTCGTCGAGGCGGTTTCTTCTGAAATGTCGAGTACAGCCGGGGCCATTGTCTGCATGCGGTAAGCCAGTTCAAATGCTTCGATGGCTCCTTCAATTCCCGGTTCACGTCTGGCTTGTTTCAAATGATTACGATTCAACTGCTGAACCAGATCGAGTTGCTGGCGTTGTTCGGACGGGGTAAGAAACTCATTACTGATGTTACTGATACGTCCATCGCCAAGTTTGCCTGCGCTCCCAAGAATTGTCGCCTGATGTTTAGCAGGCAGGAAAGCGGAACCGTAATTTCGCGGTCCTCCATGAGCCGTCGGCGGGCTGATCGCGATGAAGGAAGGGAGATTTTTATTTTCACTGCCCAGTCCGTAAGAAACCCACGCCCCGACCGAAGGACGCACCGTGCTGTCGGTGCCGGTGTGGATCATTGAAACGGCCTGCCCATGTGACTGGCCCTTGGAGTGCATCGAATTGATCACGCATAAATCATCTGCACACTGTGCCACGTACGGAAAGAGTTCGGAAATTCTCAGGCCGCTTTCTCCGTGCTGAGAAAATTTCCAAGGCGATTTCATCAGTTTCGGTTTCGCACTGATATTCTTCGCCGCTTCAAAGGGTAACGTTTTGCCATCATCTTTTTGGAGACGTGGTTTGTAATCAAATGTATCGACATGAGACGGTCCGCCGTGCATGAATAGGAAAATAACCCGCTTGGCACGAGCGGGGTGATGCCCGATTTGATGTGATGAATTCTGTGCAGATGCTGTTTGATGAAGCAAGTCAGCCAAAGCCAATCCACCAAAACCACAACTCGCCTGGCGAAGTAGTTCTCGTCGTGAAGGACGTAATTCATTAAAGAGATCGATTTTTTTCATACTAAATACTCGATGAAGATGTGTAAGGCGTATCATATCGCACTAAACGCTTAGGGCCGTTCGAATAATAACTGTCGTATCCTAGATGTTCTATTTTCTTGGCTGAAGGCCATAATCATCATAGCCTGGGGCAACGCCCCAGGAACAGATGTGGCGTCAACCTTTTGGCTGAAAGCCATAAACAAAAGCATTGATTATGGCTTTCAGCCAAAAAGAGCAATCAAACAATTTTACCTGGGGCGTTGCCCCAGGCTATGGT
>Ga0316208_1003035_pt1 | contig 12695 bp, 8 predicted proteins | sample 3monopyrite_MG_FD_204944 | JGI IMG/M metagenome (GOLD analysis project Ga0316208, IMG submission 204944) | Microbial mat bacterial communities from mineral coupon in-situ incubated in ocean water Damariscotta River, Maine, United States -... | ecosystem: Environmental > Aquatic > Marine > Coastal... | reverse complement strand
TTCAGGAATTTATTTTTACTCTTTAATGATTGACGGTCAACCTTATTCTGGAAAAATAATACGGCAATAAAATACAATTAAGACATTTGTTTTTTGCTATTTTTAGCTTGATTTATTTGAATGGATTTAATCAATCTTGCATTGAATCTTCTTTAGTTATTCAACAAATTAGAGCCAAAGACACTGATAGTAATATTGACTGGGAAATCAATAAACATTACACTTATTACAATCCTACATGTGTGCAAAGAAATATATTAGTTGTTCATTTAGTTGGGAGTTATGACAATCCTTCAAACAATTTAATGTTTCCTAGCTATGTTGCAAATAATGGATTTCATGTGGTAAGTTTAAAATATCCAGATTCTACAGCTGCGCAAACAGCCTGTAACAATAGTACTGATATTGATTGTTATGAAAAATTTAGGCGCGAAATTATTGAGGGTGGTGATTTTCATCCCGACATAACTGTTGATGTACCCAATGCAATTAATAATAGATTGATTAAACTGTTAATGTATTTAGACACAAATAATCCAAATGAAAATTGGGGAAATTATTATTCGGGCTCAACCATAAATTGGAATAAAATCATTGTTTTAGGTCATTCTCAAGGTGTTGGTCCTGCTGCTTATATTGCAAAAAAATAATAAGGTTAAACGTTGCTTAATGTTTGCCTCTCCAAACGATTATAGTTCAAATTTTAACGCACCTGCTATTTGGACGTCTTTAAACTCAGTTTCACCCGATTCGGTTTATTTTGGATTGAATAATTTATATGATGATGATGTGATTGCTTTTTATAAGCAATTTGATTCTTGGAATAATATAGGAATGCCCACATTTGGAGACACATTAAATGTTGATTTAACTACAAATCATTTTTCATCACACCAACTTTATACAACTATAACCGGACCTAATGCAAATCAAAATCACAGCATTATGATTAGAGATGACCAGACTATTTTAGATGGTAATGGAAAATCTATCTATGAACCTGTTTGGGAATATATGTTAGGTATTACGGCTGGATTTTCAATTAATGAATTTTCAACTCAACTTAAAATAAATATTTTTCCTAACCCAACTTCCAATCAAATTTTGGTTGAAGTAAAAGATGATAAAATTGGCTACAAAATAAAAGTCTATAATATACAAGGACAATTGGTAGTTAATAAAACTGTGACGCAATCCAAATCAAACATAAATTTAAATGATTTAAAAAACGGACTTTATATTTTAACTGTTGAGAACTTGAAAGGTGAGGTTGTTTATTCAGATAAAATTCAAAAATTATAAGTAAACTAAGCTAGATATTCATTAAAAATAACTAATTCGCTCAGCAGATAACGATTTACTATACCTGTCAATTTCCTAAAAAGACACCCATAAAAAAGTGTGCTTGAATTCTAAAAAAACTTAGTATTAATGACACCCTTTTACGGGATTTACAGAAACTAAAAAAGGGAATCATTTCTGACTCCCTTTTTAATGTGTGGCTATAATCTTATTGTTATTTTCTAACAACTATTTTTTTTGTTACTGATTCTTCACCAGATTGTACTTTTACAAAATATATTCCGTTTGCTACGTCACTTAAATCAAAGTTTAATGTTTGATTTTTAATATCAGTAAACGTATTGATGAATACTTTTTCACCAACTAAATTTGTAATCTCAATGGTCATGTCTTTAGTTTCCTTTAAGGTAAATCTCATTTGAAATTCACCTAAATTTGGATTAGGAAAAATTTCAAAAGCATTATTTAGTGGTTCTGAAATCCCTGAATCATCAGTTACTGTAATTGTTACTTGTAATTCTGATTCACAACCTGACGCATCAGTTACATTACAAAAATAAGTTGTAGTTACAGTTGGATTAACCGTTACCGATTGTGTGTTTCCAATTTGCACATTGGCCTCATACCACGACCAACTTGTCCCACCAGTTACAGTTAATGTTGTTGACGTGTTAGCTGATGCGACTACGGTCAAGTCATTTGTAATGGTTGGTGAAAAATTATTCACATTTCCTACTGTAATTGCACCTGTTAATTCACAATTACTATTATCAGAAAGAATGTAATTGTAATCACCGGCAATTAACCCTGTATAATTCCCATTTGTTTCGGTTGTGGCGCCATTATTAATCGAATAATTGTAAGCACCTCCGTCACCACCAGTAATTGCAATATTAATTGTTCCATCAGCAGCAATGCAATTTTCATCTCCAACACTAACATTGGCAACCATTGGTGGGTTAACCGTCAATGTAAAAGGGCCATCAATATCCGTTTGACAAGACCCGTCAGCTTCTAGCGTAATTGTCCAAATACCTTGTGTAAATGCATTTGTAGTTAAATTCCCCTCATCATAAAAATAATTATTTGTCCCATCCGAAATATCCCAATAATACGAATTCGTATTTATAGACCCAAATCCATTCATGGTAACATCTTGGGCTTCACACGCTAGAGAATTTGGCCAAGCTGCAACTGCTGTTGGGGCAGGACCAGCAGAAGTTAACACATCCAAAATCATTGAACAATCTGGACTTGACCCAAAAAAGTTAGTCGCAGAAGACCAAGCATAATTTGTTGGAATCAAAGGTTCATAACCTTGTAACCAAGTTGAACTTGGACCAGATGGTCGGTCATTAAAGTTTGTTGATGCGAAACGAATCGTATCTTCAAAAGTTGTTGTATTGTATTCAAATGTAGCGCCAACCCAAAACTCACCACTAACTGGAACAGGAGTTGTAAAATCAATCTCGTTCCAAAAACCTGGATTTACAGAAGAAATTGCTACTGTTTGTGTACCTAATATAGTTCCAGGACCGTTACCCGTGGTATTACCACCCCATACAGTAAAAATAATATTGTTAGAAGCACCCATGTCATCCGCCTGAAAAATTGGTAATCTAATACGTCTAACCTCAGTTGGATTATTCACAAAAAAGCTATCAGCTATATTTTGAAGTTGATAAGGGTTTCCAGCACCTGTTGCATCAGTAATATAAACACTACCTGGATAAGAACCAGAAGTTCCAGCACCTAAAGTATAATAGGTCATATTATCAGCCTCTGTGCTTGTGTAATTTCTTAAAGTGTCACAATTCAATGTTCCGCCTCCAGAAGCTACAACAGTAATATAATTGGTTTTTATTTCATCATCATTACCATAAGCATTAGATGCATTTAAAGTAACCGAATATGTTCCTGCTGTATTAAATTGTATGACTGCATTTTGGGAAGTGTTTGTAGATCCATTCACAAAACTAACACCTGTATTAGGTGATACTGTCCATGTCCATCCAGTTGGATAATTAGTAGATTGATCGGTAAAATTAATTGATCCTGTTTCAATAACCGATAAAATATCGGCTGTAAATTGAGCAGTTGGTGGCTGAGGATTTATAGGCGTACAAGCATTTGAAGATAGCAAACTATTTCTTGACCCATTTAAAACTGCAGTCATTAAGTTGGCTTGATCTTGTGTATAAATAACTGTACAATTTGAATAATCCATAAAGTTTTCATATTGTGTTTCAGTTCCAGAACAAGTTTGTTGAGACCCTGAACAACTTCCACCGAAATCAAAAGAAGGTCCTGCCGTGTTTGGTGTGTCCGCTAATCCATCATCAGCACTACATCCGCTTGCCGAATTTGAATTTCCCCATGTATGTGACAATCCTAAATAATGACCCAATTCGTGTGTTAATACTCTATTTGTTGGAGGTAACCCTAAATTATAATCAATAACAATTCCATCAATTGAAGCCGGGGGCAATGATGTTGTAGTTGGTTTATAAGCATACCCTGCTACACCTGAATTTGCACCATTGGTAATATTACAAATCCATACATTAACATAACTATTTCTGTCCCAACCAGGTGTTCCGGTATCGCCATTAGTATTTCCTTTCATTTTATTAGCTTCAGTATCTGGGTCATAAAAATCTTCAGTTGTTGAAACTCTATCAATGCCCAATTCAGCTAATTGATTCCCCCACGGGTCACGCTGTGCTAAACAAAATTCAACATCAGCATTTGCAGCTGACCAACCAAAACCGGAACGTAAATTTCCAATATCAGAATTCCCAGCACTAAAATCTGCATTTACCGCATTTAAAAGTGCGTTAATGGATGCTTCTGAGACATTTTCGGCTGGATTATTTGGGTTATAAACTACATGAAATATAATTGGAACAGTATAAGTAGCCCTATCATCTGGAGACATATTTTGAGCCACTATATTTTGTCTATGTTCCTCTTCTTTATACTGTTCTTCTATTCCATATTTGGTTATCCAATCATTTGTAAGTGCATCAGAAATACAATGTTCTCCATCATGCTGATGATCTAGGTTAGGAGAATTATTACTTTTAATAACTGCTTGTTTAGATGTGATTACACCAACATTGCTACTTGCTTGTTTAATATTTTGACCAAACAATGGTGTAAATACAAATAAAGCCAAAGCAATAAATCCTAATTTAAGTATCGGTTTTTTCATAATAATATTGATTTTTAACTTGTTAAAGTTATGAAAACTGTCCGATAAATCAAAAAAAAATTAAATTTTAAACTAGATTTACCTTGATTGTTAAATTTAATTCTCAGCATTAAAAAAGAAAATACTTTCCTGTACAACTTTATTCATGTCATAAGGTAATGTTCTTGTTTCCCAAGGGTGTTTAGTTTGAAAAGTATGCTCGGCTCCTTTAATAATTCTTAAATCTACTTTGGTCCAAGTTGCAATTTGAATCCCCTCAGAAATACTAACGGCTAAATCCATATCACCATGAATGGGCAAAAAAGGAATTTTTAAATGCTCACAAGCAAACTCAATATTTAAATTGTCTTTATTGGCTATGAAATTTTCATAAAATGAATAAAAATGAGGCATCATTTGATTTGTTCTTCCATTTTTTACAAATCGAACACCCCCATATTGCCAATCTTCTAATTCATCACCGGTCGGGAATCGACTTTCAATATCCGAAATTGCTGCCCATGATACTAGTTTTTTAATTCTTGAATCTTTTTGAGCATGTAAAATAGAAACGCCTCCTCCTCTACTGTGGCCAATTAAATAAATGGGAATTTTAAGACTACTTTCTTTTAAAAATTTTTCAGCAATATTGGTTATTTTATTCAAATCATATAATTCTTTGGTGTAATCATTTAAACCAAAAGCGTCTAGATCCGGAAAATCAATTGGATTTTCAACTGTTCCTCCATTGTGACTCATATTAAATTTAAGAAAACCAAAATCTGACTTTACAAACACTCTTTCAACCACATTCCATGCTCCCCAATCTTTGTAGCCTTTATAGCCATGTGCAAAAATAACAAGAGCTTTAGCATTGTTTGGTAGTATTAAATCATAAACAGACTGCCTATTTTCACTTCCAACGTAAATTTTATTCTTAAATTCAATCATAAACTTTATCTTTGAACGTTAAATATCGTAAAGATTGATGAAATTTAAAACAATAGGCCTTATTATTATTTTAATTACCATAGTAAGTTCATGCGGAACAAGCTTTGGTAAAAAAAAAGAATTTGGAAACTTAGAGGTTTTTTATTCGGATAATGTGCCTATTGAATATGTTGATAAAACAGGACAATACTTTATTGACAACAATTTGGTTTTAGATCATAAACACTCCATTAAACTTACATCAAACCACAATTCATTTATTCTAAAAATGATTTTAGATACTAAATTTGAAAAATTCCCAAAAGACATGAGACAAGATGTAATGTTATTGGAATCGGATATAAAATCGTCTGTTTTTAATGGAGCACATTTCAAAATCGAAATTTGTGATGTTAATTTTTACCCTTTAAACTTAAAAAATTGAAAATATCAGCCTCAATATATTCTGACAAAAAAAATGATGTTAAAACCACCATTCAAAACTTAAATGCAAATAATGTAGATATGATTCATGTGGATTGTAAAGACGACTTAAATGTTTTTGCTGACATTGAAATTATGCAGCAGCATTCATTAATTCCGATTGATTTGCATATTATCACTGCCAAACCCGAACGATTTTATCCAGCTTTAGAAACATTTGATATTGAATATGTAACTTTTCAGTATGAGGATTTAGAGCAAAAAAAATTAGATATCCCTAAAGAATTTACTGGAAAACTCGGGTTATCTATTACCTCAAATACACCAATAGATGTTTTTGAAGATTATAAAGATGATTTTGACTTCATTCTATTCATGGCAACTATTCCGGGAGAAAGTGGTGGTAAATTTGATAAAAATAATTTTAGACGTATTAGAGATTTTAAAAAAAAATATCCCAACAAAAAAATTCATGTTGATGGTGGAGTAAATGGAGAAGTTTCTTTTATTTTAAGAAATATGGGGGTGTATGCTTCTGTTTCGGGATCGTATTTATTTAATGCATCTACAATTGGGTCAGCATTACTAAATTTAAAATTAAACGAAATTGAATCTCACTTTATGGTGAAAGACTTTATGCTAGATTTAGATGAAACACCTTACTTAAAAGAAAATAACTTATCTGTTCAGTCAATTTTAGAATCAATGAATTCTGGTAAAATGGGATTCACAACTGTGATTGGTGATAATAATGAATTTAAAGGAATTATTGGAAATGCCGATTTACGTCACGGACTACTCAAACACATTGATGACTTAAATGCTATAAAAATTAACGAAATAATTAACACAAATCCATTGGTTATAAATGAAGATTATACTGTTTATCAGTTATTGAGATTCATAAAAAAACAAAGTAAACCCATTTTATATTTACCTATCATCAACGAAAAAAATCAAGCAGTAGGTACTGTGAACTTTATAAATTTAATAAAAGGAGAATTATGATTATCCATTTAATCAAACAAACTGGCATTGAAATGGCCAACCAAATTGCATTTGAAAACAAGGCGTTTTTAATTGAAAAAGAAGATAAATTTGTTCTAATTTCATCTTCATCTCAAAAAGAATTTGATTCAAAATATAATAAATACGTTCAGGATTCTTTTGTGTTTCCGAACGATATGCAATTGGCTTCAAAAGACTATATGTCAACCACAAGAGAGATTCAATGGGGTAATGTTAAAATTGGTGGCAACACAAATAATACAGTTATGATTGCCGGACCTTGTTCGGTAGAATCGGAAGAACAAATTCAAGAATCATCTGCTTTATTAAAAGAATTAAATTTAACCATGTTACGTGGTGGATGCTACAAGCCTAGAACATCACCTTACAGTTTTCAGGGCATGGGATTAGACGGATTAAAGTTATTGGCTAAAATGCGTAAAGAACATGGTTTGGCTGTGATTACAGAAGTAAGAGATGCTACGCATGTAGAAGAAGTTATAGAATATTCTGACATAATACAAGTTGGCGCAAAAGCCATGTATGACCAAGGAATTTTAAGGGCTTGTGCTAAAACGCAAAAACCAGTCATGATTAAAAGAGGATTTGGTTCAACATTACAAGAAACTGTTCAATGTGCCGAATTTGTTTTGAGTGGCGGAAATGACAATGTTGCCATTTGCGAAAGAGGGATTAGAACTTTTGAAACTAAAACAAGGTTTACATTAGACCTTTGTGGTGTAGCTTATTTAAAAGAGTTTACAAACTTACCTGTAATTTTGGATCCGTCTCACGCAATGGGACACGCCTACGGAATTGCAGATTTAACACGAGCTTGTACTGCTATGGGCGTTGACGGACTAATCATTGAAGTTCACCCAGACCCAACCGTTGCAAAATCTGACGCATCACAACAATTAACTCACCCACAATTTAAAGATTTAATAAAAACGCTTCAACCAGTAGCAACTGCTGTTGGGAGAGTTATTGTTTAGAATTTGGGTTATTTTATTAGCAAACCTCACAGGTTTATTTGAAATCATTTAAACCTGTTGGTTTTACTGTGTTTTTGGTCAAAATATTATTTTTAGGTAATAATTAGGTTCATAATTGAAAACCCAACGATTATCCAAAGGTAAAGAATTTCAGTTAAGCTCAATTATATTCATAAATGAATTTCTAAACTAATAATAGAATAAAGTCTGTAATTGAGAGTATAGAAAATCATACTATTTAACATAATCAAAGTTATGTAAGTAATCTTTTTAAGTGTCTCAGTAGAGAACTTAATACGTTACATCAAGCACGACAGAAAATGAAGAATTGACACCACTTTTGTAGACCGTTTTTATTTTGTAATGATAAATGTTATTAATGTACAAGTTTGAATCAATAAATTCGTTTACTTCTATCCCTTTTAAAGTTTTATATAACTTATAAGATCCATCCCCTTTTGAACGGTATATTTTATAGGAATAAACATCAGTATTGTCTTGTTCCCAAGTTAATTTAATTTGTTTTTCTTCTCTGTTAACTTCTGATTCTAAATTTTGAACGGGCAATCTTGTTCCTGTTTCATAAATTACAGCTAGTGGGTCTGTTTGAGCTGGGTTTGGTTGTTCATCTGACGTAATGATTGTGTAAATATAAGTATGTCCTGGTATAACCATTTGGTCTTGAAACATAGAAGTTGTATCAGACCATTGGATTAATGTGTCAATAAAATGAGTTTTAGAATTTTCTCTTATTAAAATATTATTTTCAACATCAATACTAGACGAATTATTCCATGCTAAATACACACCATTTAAACTGACTTTATATTTTGTAAAAACACACGGTACAGGAGGAATTGTATCTGGTTTCATTAATTTAACAGGTTTACAATTTTTAGAGTTATTATAATTTAAATCTACAGCTCTAATTTGATAATAAATTTCAGACGTTAAATTACGTAATGAAATAGTATCTGTATAGGTAGTACCTTCAACAAAATGTGTCGTAGATTCCACAAATTCTTCTTTTAATGAATTTGTCCAAAACACACGATAACCTCTAATGTCATTATCTGGATTTTTGTCCCATTCTAACAAAACAATACCATTGTCATCAATTGTTCCTTTTAAGCCTGTTGGTATTTCAGGTGGTTTTTGATCAAGTGTGAAAAAATAAGAATGAAATGAATATATGGTGTCATTATCTACAGATATAGCAGCCACTTTATAATAAAATCTATCTCCTGTTTCCAATGGAGATGGCACAATAAATTCAAATTCAGTTCCTTCTTTTAAATTAGGTACATCAATTGGTGCGTATCCAAAGGACATACTGTCTGACCTAAGTACAATAAATTTTGACAATTGATTATCATCATTTGCATTAAAAGATAAATAGTTGCCATTTACTATTCTATCAAACTTATTGGCATAAATAGAATCGATTCTTACTTCTCCTTTTAATGATTTTCGTACATATACTTTTACAATGTTAGAATACCCCCCTTTTTCAGCAAAGTGATTAATCCCCCTTATTCTATAATAATAGGTTCCTCCTTCAACAACTGCTGTATCTAAATAATCTGCATCCGTTTTATCTTGTTCATATTGAGATTTTAAAAATTGATAAGGTACGTTATTTAAGGGTGTAAAGTTTATTGAATCTAATGATTTTTCAATCCAATATCCTGCGTAATATGGTTCTAATTCTGTAGCATTCCATTGTAAAAAAACATTTTTTCGTTTTATTCTTGCTTCAAATTTTAGTGACTCAAAATCAATATTTTTATCTAGTTTTTTAGAGTTAACAGATATAATAGTTGAATTTTTATTGGTTAGTGCTTTACCATTGTTAATGCTAATTCTATACACATATTTGGCTTTTTCATCAATGTCTGTATCTTTATAAATTAAACCCAGTGCTTGCATAAAATCTGCATCTACACTGGATGATAATAACAAAACAGCAAACATAAAGTCGTTACTTTTATCTTCTAAATTGTCATTTTTTAAATAATCCCCAATAATATTGGCTATATCTCTTAATCTTTCGTCATTACTATTTTCATAAGTTTGAATAATGGTTTTTGACGCCGGAATAATAACTTCTGTTTTGGATGCTGTATTTTCAATTTTATCTTCAAACCTTTCAATTTTATACCCCTTAAGTAAACCTTCTCTAAACAATTCTGTTGAAGAAGCACCAAATCTTAATAAAATAGTGTCTTGTTTAACAAATGATTTTGCCACGACCTTGCCTTCATTTTGAGAAAATGATTGCAGTGTTACACTCAAAAATAATAATACTAGAAATATGTTTTGTTTCATGGTTTAATTTACAATTGTACAATTGTCTCCAAATTCTATATCTGCATCAACATCTACGTTTACAATACCTCCTAAAAATGATGCTGCTAAATGTACACCACCATACACATAAGCCGGATTAGGAACTTTACCTTGCAATAACATAGCAGCATTTGCATTCATAATTTCAAATGTAGCGACATCTCCACCTACTTTTACCCATGTACAACCAAAACTTAATCCCATATATGCATAAACTTGACCTTGTAAATACCAATGATTTATTCCAAAATCATCTGCACTTCCTCCTTGGCAATGAGTTGAAGCACTGTACTTATAAAGTGTCATATCATAACCTGCTCCCGCATAACCAGATCCGTAAATTCCTAGACGATCTGTAATTGAAAAACCGCTTTGAAAACTCGCACTAAAATTAACGCCCATGGCAACTCCATTTCCAGTAGCAATGTCACCTGTGTTGCGTTGACTACCTATTTGGTTAAACACAGAAGCAACTTCTGGTGGAGGTGGTGGCATTGGTAATAAATTTTGCCCCAACATAAAATAAGCATTTGCGCTTGCTAAATTGTAAACATTTACAGTTGCTGGATTATCTGGACGACCTAACCAAAAGTACCATAAATCCGGGCTGATATATAATTTGGTCCACATGGAACCTGTTATAGCATTTGAAAAATGAGCATCAAGACTTGCATTTAAATCAAATATTTTTTGTTGGTTATCATATACAATTGAAACATCTCCTTTAATGTATTTTGTTGCTGTTGCACGCTCTTGTCTTGTACATAACATATAAGCTTCTCCACTAAATTGAATGTTGTCTAACCCACCATTTGAGTTAAAGGCAATTGAAAATACAACATCTCCGTTTAATGCTTCTTCTTTCGCTGTATTTTGGAATCCAACACCAGCTTTAAAAATTATACCCATATTTTCATTTGGTGTATAATCCATTGAACTTTCTCCATTAGACGAAACTTCACCACCTTCTTTAGCATCTTCAATTAACTCTGCTGCTGATTTTTCTCCTGACATATGATAGGCTAATCCTCCAGAAACTGAAGTTAATGTAACAGCTCCAACAGGAATTGCTACAGGTAGTCTAGCATCAATCATCCAATATTTAAATCCATTTACACGTCCAAACGCACAAGCCATATATAGGGTTTCATCAAAGACTGCAGGTATTCCTAAATTAAACGCACCTGCGAATCCTTTCCCGTATACAGGATCGTCATTTCTAAAGTTTATCAAACCATTTAATGTAAAAGCATTTGTGTATAACCCAATACCTATTGTGTTAACTTGAAAGCCATCAAATGACCAATCTTGTTCTTGAGTGTATTGATTTTGCTCTACTTGCATTTTCATAAATACATTAGTTTCAGCAGTAATATGATTTGCTGATGTATCACCAAGATTTAAAGCTACTCCAACTTTTAATGACGGTTTGCCTGAAAGAAAACCAAACTCCAATTCCGTTAAAGATACAGGAAATTTACCCATTTTATTTGCATTGGAAGCTACACTATCATTAGTTGTGGTTAGAGCAAAAAGACCTTCAGTAATATAAGGAGATTCAGATATAAAAGTGATTTTTTCAAAGCCTAAATTATCTAGTTCTAAATTTTCATAATCTAATTTTAAATTTCCATTTAAAACTAATTTTGGCTTAAAGTGACCTTCATCACTACTCATAGTCAGTTTAGAAGATTTTTTTATGGTTAAATCAGCTTTTAAAACAGTCATAGATTTTACAATATCACTTTCAAGTCCTAAACTAAAATCATATTTTGTTTTTTTGTTTTCAGGATTTACAGTTACTAAAGCTTCATAATCTAATTTTTGATTTTTTAGGGCAGGCACAGTAATTTCACCATTCATTTCTCCTCCTGTAAGCTGGCTAGCTGTCAATGCTACAGCCAATTTATCAACTGAAAACCCCCATTTCCCAGCACTACCTTCACTGGTTGTAAATAAGTTATTTGCACCAAATATACCCGTTACCCCAGCATCATCAATTATCATATTTTGTCCATAAATTGTCATGTCTTCTTGCCCATCTTTATTTAGGCTTTCGGGCAATTTAATTGTAAAGTTTTTTACATAAAAACCACGCCATAAATTCAAATCCGAATCATCTACGCCTTGATAATCTTCAGGAAAATGAATGGATGAAGGGTTCATAAAATCACTCATATCTACATAAGCTTCAGTTACCGAAAAATTAAAATCATCTAACCCTTTCACTTGAAAAGGATTTATACTCACTGTGGTCATCATATTGTGAATATCTGTCACTACAACTTGAAAATCTGCGGCCACCACTGAATCACTTGGATTAACAGGTATCATTTTTTCTTTATTAAACAAAAATGCACCATGTAAACTGACCGATTTAAACCCATTACAATCCCATTCTACATAATTTGAACCATCTTTAGGGAGGTATAATGTATTATTTGGACCCATAGAAATTCTATGTTCAGAAACTA
>Ga0316208_1003034_pt1 | contig 12695 bp, 7 predicted proteins | sample 3monopyrite_MG_FD_204944 | JGI IMG/M metagenome (GOLD analysis project Ga0316208, IMG submission 204944) | Microbial mat bacterial communities from mineral coupon in-situ incubated in ocean water Damariscotta River, Maine, United States -... | ecosystem: Environmental > Aquatic > Marine > Coastal... | reverse complement strand
CTTCTCCCGATCCTTCGCCAGCTTCACCCCCTCGCGACAATGCTCAAGCGCTTCACCGAGCATCACATCGTTCTCGGGGTGACAGAGATAGAGACACCAGCCGTAGTGCGATCGGTACTCGCCCTCGCTCGGAAAATTCTCCATCGCGCGACCAAAATTGAGCAGGGCCCCCTCGTAGTCCCGGGCCGCCATCTTCGCCTCGCCCTTCTGGAACTCCGTCTCGGCCTGCAGCGCCCGGCGCCCCTCTTCCTCGACCGCGTCCTCGCGAACGCCGAGAGCGAGCTCGCGCCCATACGCCTCGCGTCGCTCCACCGTCGAAATCGCCGCCTCTGCCTCAACTACCCGGGCGAAGACCTGCTCCGCGAGCTGTCTCACCGAATGGCTCGCCCCATGAAAACGGTCGGGATGGGTTCGCTTCGAGAGACAAGCAAAAGCGATCCGCACCTCTTCGTCCGTCGCCGTCGAGGGGACGTCGAGGACCCCGTAGTGGTCCCGATTGCGCATGCGATTCGCGAGTTCCGCAAGCTCCGCGCGAATCGACTCATCCTCGCCAGAGGGCCCCCCCATCGCGTCGCGGGCAAATGCCGCCGCGTGTGCGCGCGCGTCCTCCGCATTCACCGCATCCCCATTCACGCATAGCATCTCGATCGTAATGAGACCGAATACGATGCGCCTGACCCATTCCGGCTCATCGAGCACAACGCCGACCCGCATCGAGCCATCGAGCTTCGCCACGAATGCGCGCTCGTCGTCCGAGAGTCCAATCTCGCCGGCTTCGCTCTCGTCGAGGCCGATCGGCACGACATAGTCCGAGTGATGTGCCGCGAAGTATCGATCGATCTGTTTGAGCGGGAAGGTACGACGAATCCCTTCGATCACGAGTCGTGCCGGGTGCCCCTCGAGTCCGAGGGTCGACCCCCTCTGAACGTGGGCCTTCGAACGGATCACGTACTCCCCGCGGCGCCAACCAAAGATCTCGAAGAATTTGTCGAGCGCATGTTCCTGGAGCGCCTCGACCATCGCCTGCTCATCGAGCACGTCCATCGCGACCAAAATCTCGCCCTGCAGACCTTCCCCCGCACGCATCCGTACGACGGACTCGTCGAAGATCTCCTGGCTCACCCGACCCACGCGCACGAGATAGGCCCCGAGGCACTCGGAGATTAGATTCGACTTGACCGAAACGGGCCAGCCGTCGCGAAGCTCGATCGCCTTCTTGCGCTTCCCGTGCTTGATCGAAAGAACGCCCGTACAGCGACTCTTCCTGAGACCGTGAAGGAGTTCCGGAATCGGGATCGATTGGAGGTCACCCCGTTCCGGAATTTCCGCGCCCACTAACGCCGCCTTCGCAGCCCCTCCCTCAAGCTCGACCGAAGGAGCGGCCTCCTTTGCGCACGAATTGACGCGCTCGATCAGACGCGCGGGCGACATCGGCGCACTCTCGATCCCAATCGCACTGAGGGACATCGCGCGCTGCGAAAGTTCGTCCGTCACATCCCCATCGCTCAGAAGCAAGACAGGGGTCGCGTGATGGGCCTCAAGAGTGCGCATCTCCGCAAGGATCTCGAAACCATCCTGGCGAGGCAGGTAGCTATCGAGCACGACGAAGTCCAGATGATGGGCGCGCAGAATCTCGAACGCCTGTCGGCCGTCCCGCGCGCATAACACTGCGTACCCTTCGGTTTCGAGGGTTTCGCGATGGACGCGGGCGAGCGCAGCATCTTCGTGGACACAGAGAATGGTGGCGGGCATGGAGGGTTCTCCCTCCGTTCCTATCGGCGGTTTTTCCGATCAGCTGAGCCTTCACGAACGGGTATGAAGCGGAACTATTTCGCGGTGATCCCTGTCACCGCTGCCAACCCGCGGAGCGTCCGCGATTGCGCAGACGATGCGTGTTAGTTGCCACTTCCGAGCACGGCGTCGATTGCCTTCCCAACACCTTTGCCAATCCCCTTGCCGATCCCAAGCGTCAGCGTGTCGATGCCCGTTCCTTGGAGGAGGAGCTTCGGAACGACGGCGAGGGTCTCTTTCGTCATCACGACCTTCGGCTCGTTCAGAGTATTCGTCACGCGCGCGAGCTGGATGCGAATCGGCTTGCGATCGGGCATATCCGCTCCGGCGAGCCCCCCGATCGTCGAGACAAGGTCGCCCTTCAGGATCAGCTCCCCGGTCATATCGATACTCAGATCCCGAAGTTGCATCGGCCCATGCAAGCGGGCCTCGTAGCCCGGGTAGGCGAGACGCAGGGTTTCGGCGACGACCTTGCCCTCTCCGATCTCGAAGTCCCCTTCGATCACGTCGAATTCTTCCGTGAAGTAGTCGTCGACGGACCTTCCTCCCCGAAAGGGCTGGGTGAGTCGCGCGGCCCCACCGACGAGGGGAATCTGATCGAGGATCGTACGCAGGATCGAAACGCCACGCAGTCGACCGCCCTCTCCGCCACTCTCGCGCTTCCCCACCGCGAAGCGAATCGCGCCATCGAGGGTCTCCGTCAGACCCTTCGGCGAATCAAGCCGTCCCGTCACCCGTCCGGCAAACTCCAAAGGGCCGAAGATCCGATCCGGAGCCGATGTCAGACTCGAAAGCACATCGTTCACTTCGGTCTCACCCAGGGTTTCCACCGCCAGATCGAATTCGCCCGCGCCGAGCGGATCTTCGATCGCGCCCTTGATTCCGATCGTCGCGCCCTCGAGCCGAGCTTTGAGACCCTTCGTTCGAATCCGGGTCTCCTCGCCGAGAATCGTTCCTCGCAGGCGAACACGGCCCGCTTCGGGCAACGTTAGGCCGACCCCGCGAAAGAAGATTCGGCCGCCGAATCTTTGGGGCGCACCTTCGGCCCATTCGACGCCCAGGCCGTCGATCGAAATCACCCCATCCGCGTCATAGACAGCGAGCGCCGGAAAAACTTCCGACCACCCTTCCAGGTTGAAATCAGTCATGGAGACGGTGATGGAGGTCGATTCGCCCATCGCCCCCTGAATCAGGATCTCGTCAATGTTCCTGAGCTCGAGCTTGCTCTCGAAGACGACCTCGCCGGACTCCTCCGGGATAAAGCGCGTGGTCAGCTGGGCACGCATACCCGCCTTTTTGTTGAACTGGTCGAGGTAGCGAAGGCGCGCTGCGGTCAGGTCGAGTTCGACTCGTCCCCGCGGCCGAGTCAGCGGCTCCTTGACCTTCACGACCGCCAGGAAGGGGCCCTCCGCTTCATACTCGCTCGTCTTGAATTTTCCGTTCTCGATTCCCAAATCGAGAGAAAGGAACTCGGGGGTCGTCACGTCGCCGACGAGGCGACCCGTGCCCGAAGCGAGGCCGGCGAGTTCCATCTCGGGATCCGGCAGGAAGGGACGAATGAGCGCGAGATCGAATCGTTCAAGTGTCGCGACCAGATCCGCTTCCCCTTCGACCGTCGACGTACCCACAACTTCGAGTCCACTCCCATCATCGAGGATCAGCGCTGAGTTCAAGCGAATCGGTTCGCCTCCCCCACTTCCGCGAGATGGATTGAGATCGAGGTCCAGGTCGAACTTCCCTGCCACGTCGATCGGCCCGCTCATCAGTCGGGCGGAAGCGATGGCAATCTGGGTCTTCAAACGTTCGATCACTCGATCCGCGGTCATGCGGAGATCGGCGTCACCGGTCAAGCGTCCGTCGAGCTGCACGCCTTCCGGGACCCACGGCGCGACCTTCGCGAGATCGACGTTTCCGAACACGAGTTTTGCATCGACCGCCCCGGCAAGCGTCGCCTCCCCGGCCCCCTCGATTCGTCCGCCTTCTTCGATCAGAACCATCGCCACGTCGAAGCGAACGGGATCACTCTCGCCGAGCCCATCCAGCTTGAGTCCGAGATCGAGCGCGCCGGCGAGTTCGAGCGCGGCGTCCGCATAACGAGCATCGGGAATTCTGAGATCCGTCGAGAGTTTCTCGAGCCCGCCAGCGGCGGTTGCAACCACATCGAGTCGCCCCGTCGCATGGCCTCCAACCGAAAGGCCTCCACCCGCAAGCGCGGCGTAGGGCTCGAGATCGAGCCTCTCAAGCTGAATCGCGGCATCAAAGCCGCCGTCCAGAGCCATCGTCCCATCGAGCTGAGCCTCGCCGCCAACGCCCAGATCGAGCGATGCGTCGAATGCCAGCGGCCCGGTCGCACCCTGCGTTGCCTTGAGATCCAGCTCTCCGACGAGATTGAGCCCGAGCGTCTTGATCGCCATCTCGGCGAGACGGAGATCCGCTTCAGTCTTCGTGACACCCGCCGCATCGCCTTCCAGGGAGAGCCGACCCGTCGCCGCGCCCGCCAGAGTTGCGTCGGAGACATAGGGCTGCAGCTCTTCGATCCGAAGCGCATCAAGCAGGAGGTCAAGGTCGTAGAACCCGGCGAAGCTCGCATCGCCTAACAGCTCGAGCCCTCCGATGTCCCGCTTGTTCGAGAGCACGCGGGCGCTCGCGACAAGGGTGAGTGGAGCATCGAGATCCGCCCCTTCCGCTTCCAGGTTAAGGTCGTCGAAGACCCACTCGATCGGACGGGGGAGCAGTCGGTCGTGGATCACGAGCCGGCTGTCCTCCAGGACGAAGCGGTGCAGCGCGAGGGAGAGTGCGGTGTCTCCCTCTTGGGGCGCATCGCCTGGATCATTGGGCGCTTGCTCCGGAGCGGTAGGCGGGACCGCGTCCGGGGAATCGCTCGATCCCGGCTGTGAGCCGGGCGCCTCGCCCCCCGCATTGCCGAAGGGGAGCTGCCAGCCCTCCGCTGTTCGCGTGACGACGAGTTCGACGCCTTTCAATACGAGGGAATCGACCTGAACTTTCTGCCTAAGGAGTTCTGCCGCCGAGAGCCGGAGTTCAATCGACTCGGCGAGCAGTCGCGCATCGTCGCGATGACCCCCTTCTGCCACGAGGACCGGGTCGATCATCGTCAGGCGAAGGGGAACGACCCCCGCATCAAGCGAGGCCCACTCGACGGGCGTCCCCAACGCCTCCGCCGCGCTTTCGTGGAGGGAGGCTCGAAACTCGTCGCTGTTGATCAAGCGAGGAAGCGCAACCGCGATCGCGCCGATCGCGAGGAGCGAAAGGGCCAGCAGGCCCGCGATGAGTTTCGGAATCAGTCTGAGCATCTCGCTCCATAGCCCACGAATCACGCGGAGGTCGCCCTCCCGTTCTCAGAGGACTAGCCGCGGATCTTCGCTGCGAGTGCCTTCCGCACCTGCCCCGGTTCCGCTTTCCCTTGGCTTGCCTTCATGACTTGTCCCATCAGGAAGTTGAGGGGCTTGTCATCGCCATCGCGCACCTGTTGGACAACGTCCGCATTGGCCGCAATGACTTCATCCACGAAGCCATCGATCGCACCGACATCGGAGACCGCTTCGAGCCCGCGTTCGACCATCAACGCTTCGGGATTGCCGCCGTCAGTCACGAGATCCGGGAAGATCTGCGCTGCGTTTCGCGCGGTCAGTCGGCCCTCTTCGATCAGCTTGATCAGACTACCGAGAATCTCCGGCGTGAGCGCGAGGTCTTCGAGCTCGCACTCGCGTTCCTTGAGTTCGCGAAGTACATCGCGAGTGACCCAATTCGCGGTCTGCTTGGGCGCGCCGCTCAACTTGGCCGTTTCTTCGAAGAAGTCGCCGAGGGTACGGGACGCCGTCAGCACGCCTGCGTCGTAGGCCGACAAGGCGTACTCGGACTCGAAGCGCGCGCGCTTCTCTTCCGGAAGCTCGGGCAGTTCACCGCGAACCGCCTCGATCCGCGCTGGATCGATTCGAAGCGGAATCAGATCGGGATCGGGGAAGTAGCGGTAGTCGTCCGAATTTTCCTTGAGCCGCTGGACGCTCGTTCGACGGCGTTCCGGGTCGTATCCCATGGTCGCCTGGACAACTTCGCCGCCGTCTTCGATCAATTCGAATTGGCGAATCGCTTCGGCTTCGATCGCATCCTCGACACTCGTGAACGAGTTGAGGTTCTTGATCTCGGTTCGCGTGCCAAATTCCTTCGCCCCCCGCTCCCGAATCGAAACGTTCGCATCGCAGCGAAACTGCCCCTTTTCCATGTCGGCATCGGAGACGCCGATATAACGAAGGATGGAACGCAGCCCACGCAGATAGGCCGTCGCTTCCTGGGCAGAACGGATATCGGGCTCAGAGACGATCTCAAGGAGCGGAACGCCCGCGCGATTCAGGTCGATGCACGAGTCATCGGAACCGGCGATCGCGATATCGTGAATCGACTTGCCCGCGTCTTCTTCGATATGCGCGCGGGTGATTCCGATTCGCTTTCGCTCGAGTTCCGGCGCGGCGCCCTTCTTCTTCTTTCCTTTACCTGTGCCGTTACCTGCGCCACCGACTTCCACTTCGATATCGAGCCATCCGTCCGAAACGACAGGCTCCTCGAATTGCGAAATCTGGTAGCCCTTCGGCAGGTCGGGATAGAAGTAGTTCTTCCGCGCGAAGATCGAGAGCGGGTTGACCGTCGCGTGAATCGAAAGTCCGAGCCGAATCGCGAGTTCGACGACGCGCTCGTTCAGCACGGGCAGAACCCCGGGCAACGCGAGATCGATCGGATGAACCGAATGGTTCGGTTCGAGGCCATACTGGACCGGAGCCGGACTGAAGAGCTTCGACTCTGTCTTCAAATGGGTGTGGACTTCGAGCCCGATCACCATCTCGTATTTTTCAGGGAGCGCAGACATCAGTTCGTCTCCGGCGGGCGCGCCAAATGATGTTCCGTTAACCGCTCATAGGCGTCGCCGACGCGTAGGATCGTCGCTTCATCGAGTGGCTTCCCGATCAACTGCAGGCCAACGGGCATCCCATCGCTCAAGCCACAGGGCATAGAGAGTCCGGGCAAACCAGCCAGATTGGCCGAAACCGTGTAGACGTCGGACAGGTACATGGACAGCGGATCCCCGCTCTTGGCACCTAGCCCAAAGGCCGTCTCCGGCGTCGTCGGCGTCACGATCAAGTCGCAGCTCTCGAAAGCCTTTTCGAAGTCGCGTCGAATCAAGGTTCGCACGCGCTGCGCCTTGCCGTAGTAGGCGTCGTAGTAGCCCGCGGAAAGCACGTAGGTTCCCAGCACGATCCGGCGCTTCACTTCCGCTCCGAAGCCTTCCGAGCGAGAGCGCATATAGAGGTCTTGCAGGTCTTCGACCTTATCCGCGCGCCGTCCGTATCGAACGCCGTCGAAGCGCGCGAGATTGCTCGACGCTTCCGCCGTCGCGATCAAGTAGTAGGTCGCGATCGTATGCTCGGTATGGGGCAGCGAGACGGGCGTCACCTTGGCGCCGGCGCTCTCAAGCGTCGCGATCGCCTCGCGAACCCGTGCAAGCACTCCCGGCTCAACGCCCTCTTCGACGAAATATTCCTTGGGAAGTCCGATCGTGAGGCCTTCTATATCCCCGGTCATCGCCGCGCCTAACGCGGGGACCGCTTCCGGAACGGAAGTGGAATCCCGCGCGTCGTGACCGGCAATCATCTCGAGCATCGCCGCGCAATCGCTGACCCGACGACCGAAGGGACCAATCTGATCGAGGGAAGAGGCAAAGGCGACGAGGCCCCATCGCGAAACGCGTCCGTAGGTCGGCTTGAGTCCAACAACTCCACAGAAGCTCGCGGGCTGGCGAATCGAGCCGCCGGTGTCCGAGCCTAACGCCAAGGGAACGAGGCCCGCCGCAACAGCGGCAGCACTTCCGCCGGAGCTCCCGCCGCAGGCGCGACTTCGGTCCCAGGGGTTATGCGCTTCCCCGTGGATCGAGTTCTCCGTCGATGACCCCATCGCGAACTCGTCCATGTTTGTTCGGCCGACGATGATCGCGCCGGCTGCGCGGAGCTTCTCGGTCACGGTCGCGTCGTAGGGCGAGACGAAGTCTTCGAGGATGCGGGAAGAACACGTGGCGGGCTCACCGGCCTGCACGATGTTGTCCTTCAACAAGATCGGAACGCCGTCGAGGACCGACAGCGCTTTCCCGTCGGCAATTCGCTTCGAAGCGGCCTCGGATTCGGCACGCGCAGCGGCATCACGAATCGAGACGACCGCAGAAAGATCGGCATGCGCGGCGATGCGAGCGAGACTCGCGTCGACCAGTTCCGAAGAGGTGGCGTCGCCGCGGTCGAGTCCCTCACGCTGTTCCGTGAGCGAGGCCGCGAGCAAGGATTCGGAGGAGCCCATGTTCTCTACCCCTCCTCCTCGAGCACTTTCGGAACGAGGAAGGCGGTCCCCTGGCGCGCGGGGGCGTTCGAGACCGCGAGCTCCGGATCCAGGGGCTCAGCGGGGCGATCTGGCCTCAGTGGGGTCGCCAGCTCAAAACCGTGGGCCGTTGGCGGCACCCCTTCGGTATCGAGGGCATCAAGCGAGCGCACATGGCCCAGGATCTGTTCGAGATCCTTCGCCATCGCCTCGGTTTCCTCGTCTGAAAAGGCAAGACGAGCGAGCTTGGCCACGTTGGCCACATCTGAGGGTCCGATTCCTGACATTCCGCCGACCTTAGCACGGCCTGCGGGGACCCAGGCCAGTCTCCGATTGCGCGCGCTCCCCGCGAGGGGTAGCGTGCCGCCCGCATATGACTGAAACACAAGAACTTTCTGCCCTCTTCGCCGACGTCGCGAGCGATATCCAGCGCTCAATCGCGGATCTCGGTTGGACCTCCCCCACTCCCGTTCAGGCCGCCGCGATCCCCAAGATGCGTGAAGGCGGGGACCTCATCGTCCAGGCCCAGACCGGCTCGGGCAAGACGGGCGCCTTCGGAATCCCACTCGTCGAAGCCATCGACACGGAATCCAAGGACACGCAGGCCATCGTCCTCCTCCCGACCCGCGAACTCGCGAATCAGGTCGCGGTCGAACTCGATCAGCTCGGCCAATATCGGGGCGTCCGAACGCTTCCGATCTACGGGGGTGTCGCCTATGGCCCCCAACTCGAGGGCCTCGAACGCGGCGCGCACATCGTCGTCGGAACGCCCGGTCGGATCCTCGACCACCTCAAGAACGACCGAATGGACCTCAGCAGGACCAAGGTTCTCGTCCTCGACGAAGCCGACGAAATGCTCTCCCTCGGATTCTGGCCGGACATGAAGGAAGTCGCCTCCTTCCTTCCGCGAAAGCGTCAGAGCCATCTCTTCTCGGCGACGATGCCCGAGAAGGTTCGCTCCCTCTCCCGCTTCTTCCTGACCGACCCCGAAGACGTCACGATCGAAGTCGAAGGCGGCTCGCCCCAACAGATCGAACACTACTTCTATATGTGTCCGGCAGCGGAAAAGGAAGCGATCCTCGCTCGGATTCTTGAGTACGAGAATCCCGATAGCGGAATCATCTTCTGCAACACGAAAGCCGATGTCAGATTTATCACGGCCTACCTCAAGAAGCGCGGCGTCAACATCGACCAGATTTCCGGCGACTTGCAGCAGTCCGCGCGCGAGAAGGCGATCAAGAAGATCAAATCCGGGAAGCTCCGCTTCCTCGCCGCGACCGACGTCGCCGCGCGCGGAATCGACATCAGCGACCTCGCCTACGTCATCAATTACACCACGTCTGATTCCCCGGAAGTCTACGTCCATCGCACCGGTCGAACGGGTCGCGCGGGCAAGTCCGGCGTCGCCGTCTCACTGATCTCGGGCCTCGATATCGGCAACTTCAAGTTCATGCAGACTGTGAACGGGATCGACATCAAGGAAAAGAAGATCCCGACGGAGCGCGCTCTCGCACGACGCCTCGAAAAGCGAAAGAAGGAAACCGCTGAGGAGTCGGAACGCAAAGAAATCGAGGCAGAGCTCGACACGCTGCGCGAGAAGGCCGGCGAAGACCTCGCTTCCGTTTCGAGCGAAGACGCTCAGGCACGCGTGGATCGCATGCTTCCCTTCGTGAAGACCCTGGCCGAGAACGAAGAAGGCCTGACCGAACTCGCCCGCTTCGCTGCCGGCTATCTGATCGCACGGCCCGCGAAGGCTGAAGTCGAGACCGCAGCCGAGGATGTCGAAGAAGAAGACGACTCAAACGGCGTCGAAGATCGCGAGACGGAACGCGCCCGCGAAGATGCCGACAAACCCGAAGGACGACGCCGATCCCGAAGCGGAAGTGGCGGCGGACGGGACGGGGGACGCGGACGAGGACGCAGCGGCGGCGGACAGCGCGGCCGACGTTAGTCGACGAATTCTCCGCGAGCGAGCGCCTTACGCTGGGCTGACCGCCAGGCCAGTCAGATCCGGCAGATCCGAGGTCGAGGCTTCAGCTCGTCGAGCGGCTTCGACTTTGGTCGCTGCCGCATCAAGTCGCTTCGCGACCGTAACGAGCGCCCGAGCTGCGCTCGCCTCTCGGTCTCCCTCGACAATCGGGAGAAACTTCGCAACCGAGTTGAGGATGCCTTCGTCGCGCGGAACCTCGCCCAGAAGGTTCACGTCGGCATTCAGGAAGCGGCGCGTCACGATCTGTAAGCGTTCAAAGTGTCGTCGCGATTGGCTCGCTTGGTTCAGAATGATCTGCGGAGCGCTCAGCGCTGTAGCTTCCGACTGGACGTCGGACGTGAGTGCGAGGGTCTTCCAGACTTCATCCGCTTCCTTATAGTCGCGGCGTTCCAGGCGACGACGATCGGGATTTCTCGAGGAAACCCGGGTGGCCGCGGCGCGTACCGTGGCGAGCTTGAGAAAACGGTAGGCGTCGACTGAAGAGGTCGGCTCGGGAAGCGTGACGAGCACGCGCAAATCGCCCGCGTTAAAAAAGTCGAGGGCGTGTGTGCCCGCGCCCGCGCCGACATCGACAAGCACGAGGTCGGCGGGCAGGGTCGAAAGCTGACGAAGGAGCCGCTGCTTCATCGCCCAATTTGGATTCGCGAAAGCGAGGGTCTCGCCAGCGCCGGCGATGAGAGACAGATTCTTGCGAAGCGGGCGCGCGGCGGAAGCGAGATCGGGAACTTCGCGCGAGAAGAAGGCATCCAGATCGGGGCCGGACTCAAACGCGCCGAAAAGCGTCGCAAGATTGTGTCCGCCGACGTCGAGGTCGGCCAGAACGACGCGTCGACCCATCGTCGCCAGAGCGAGCCCCAGGTTCGAAACCATTACGCTCTTACCGACGCCACCCTTTCCAGATGCGAACGTCACGATCGTTGCCATCGATTCTCTCTCCGTCTCACCATCCATCAGACCAGGTCAGTTCCAGCGCCGGCGTGGACAGTCCATGGATTGCTACGCCTCTGCGTCATCGGATCAACCTGCCCTTGACCTGCGCCCGCGCTGCCTCTCTCGGGTATAACGGCTCGATCGGCCCGGAACGGCACGCAACCGGAGTCGTGCTTTTGCTCCATCCTTGACCGGGCGATCTACCGATCGTGCTGGCGCGGAACTACATTCTCGTGATGTACAAACTCTTCTCCTGGGAACACAGCTACTTCTCCGGCAAAGCCCGCGGTTACCTTCGCTACAAGGAACGGTGTCAGGCACTCGAACCCGGTTTCGAGGATATTCTGGCGACACCCGATTTGATCGCAGGACTGCTCCTTCCCAAATCGGGCAGCGGCGCCATCCCACAGGTCGAGACCCCCACCGGCGAATGGATCCAAGACTCAAGCGAGATCATCGACGTCATCGAGAAGGCGCACCCAGAGTCTCCCGTCATCCCGGACCTCACGCGCCCGAAGCAGAGATTGGCGAGCTATCTAATTGAGTTGCTCGCTGATGAATGGGTCGTCGTTCCCGCCTTCTGGCAACGCTGGTTCTTCAGCGAGGACGCCCGAGAACCCAGCCATCGAAACTTCAACGAACAGCAATGGGGTGCCGTGCTCGCTCCCAACGCCGAGGGAATCACGCGGCGGGCGGCCGGTGCCGGGTTCTTTGAAGACGGCTTTGGCATCTCGACGTCTCGTACGGAACCCAAAGGCGTCTACGCTGGGCTCATCCATCTTGGATGCGATGAAAGAACAGAGGGCGCCTGGCAAGCAAGCCAACATCGATTGCTCGAACGCCTCGAGATTCACTTCGGGAAGCACGACTATGTGTTAGGTGGGCGACCGAGCCTCGGCGACTTCGGACTCCTCGGCCCACTCTATGCGCATCTCTATCGAGACGCCGTCCCCGGATATGCGCTGCGGACGCATTTCCCACTCGTCTGCGAATGGGTCGAACGAACGAACGGCGAAGGCGCGCTCAATGCACGCAGCTACGGGCAAAAGCTCTACTCCGTCGACGAGGACGGGAATCTCGTGGGTCGGATCGCCAATACCGACGAGGGCGAGTGGCTCCCGGACGACGCGGTTCCCGAAACCCTCCTACCGGTTCTCGAAGTCTTCTTCGAGGAAATGTGGCCCGTCCTGCGCGAGTCCGCGCGAAGGCTCTCGGCCTATATCGAGAGCGAAGCGCATACCCCGGGAGAGGAATTGCCCGGCAAGACCTTCACCGCGACACCGGGCTTCATCGATGAACAGACAAACCAAGGACCGCTCACGATCGACTTCAAGATCGGGGGGATCCGATCAAGACGAATGGTTGTACCCTATCAGCTCTTCATGCTGGGGCGCATCGAGGAAGCGATGGCCCCGGTCCTTTCGCAGACCGACGGGCGACGCGCGATCTCGGACCTACTCGAGCGACTCGGCCAGGGCGACGACCTACTCGAACTGGCCGGGCTCCTTGAGTCCTGTCGAGTCGAGAAGCGTGGTGCGCTGCTCTACTCCGCGGTGTGACTCCGCAGTGCCTGTCGCCGGTCCTGAAACGAAGACGACCGCAGCCTAACGTC
>Ga0316208_1003033_pt1 | contig 12697 bp, 12 predicted proteins | sample 3monopyrite_MG_FD_204944 | JGI IMG/M metagenome (GOLD analysis project Ga0316208, IMG submission 204944) | Microbial mat bacterial communities from mineral coupon in-situ incubated in ocean water Damariscotta River, Maine, United States -... | ecosystem: Environmental > Aquatic > Marine >... | reverse complement strand
ATCGAGATGCGAGAGCAACGCCCTGAAATATCCTTGGGCTTGTTCGTTTGCCATGAGAATATCTTGCTTGCTTGAGCCGGTGGGGTATTGCTGTTCTGGTGAATCGTCTCCGGATTGGCGGCTGGGTTTGAAGGGGGTGAGTTCGATATTGCCGCGTTCGGCAAGAAAGGTCAGCCCCTCACGGAAATCCATGGAGTGGTATCGCTGGACGAAGGTGAAGACATCGCCGCCCGCGCCGCAGACGAAGCAGTGGAAGATTTGTTTGGCGGGGACGACGCACATGGAGGGGGAGTGGTCGTCGTGGAATGGGCACAGGCACACATACTCTCGGCCCTTTGGTTTGAGCGTGATGCACTCGCCGATGACGGCGACGATGTCCGACGAATCTTTGACCCGCTGGACATCATCGTTGGGTTGTGATTGGTATAGACTCACGCGCTCAAACTCCCCCCGATCTTCCGATCAGGCCTCGGCAATACGCTGATCCTAAACCTGGATTGGTCACCACGCCACCGTTCTTGATGATCTTCGGTCATGATTGACGCTATTTGAGCCGACATACCACACAAACCCCAATCTGATCGCATCAGATCGTGTATCTTGCAACCAATCGCGTCGATTCCTGAATACTACTTGAGCACCGGCTTTCGATCTCTTGAAATGACGCACAGGAACCACTGAATGGATCACAACCAGACCGCCCCCCCAAACCAGCCCGAGTCTTCAAAGATTGCTCCGACTGCCAAAGCCCAGCGTTTCGGACCGGTCGATACCCTCCGTGGATTTGCTCTTCTGGGCATCCTTGTCCCAAACATTGTTGTGTTCTCATGGCCGATGATGGCGATGACTGATTACACGGCCATGGGCGACTCCCCAGCCAATCAACTGGGATACACCATCACCGCCACTGCGTTTCTTGGCAAGTTTATGTTCTTGTTTGCGCTGCTGTTTGGTTCGGGTGTCATCATGTACGCACGGAAGTTTGACAGCCGCCCAGGAAAAATCCTGTGCAAGCGATGCCGCTATCCGCTGGCGGGGCTCCCCGATGACGCTCCTTGCCCAGAGTGCAACTGCGACGAACGCCTTGACATGAAACCCAAACTCAGCGAGGGGGCTGGGCTTTGGTACTTTCGTTGCGGCTTGCTTTTGGCGTTCGGGCTGCTCCATGCATACGGGCTCTGGTTTGGCGATATTCTTACTTTTTATGCGGTCGCCGGGCTCACGCTTCTGTGGTGGATTCGTCGACTTGATCCGAAGATTCAGTTCTGGGGCGGACTTGTTCTGTACTTCCTCGGTTCGCTTATTACGATTGGCTTTGCCGTACTTGGATACTGGGCTGTCAGTTCTGGAAACATGGAAATCAATGAACTCGCGGCTGATCCAGTCATCGAAATTGTGGGGTACACCGGGACTTATTTCGAGGCCTTTAAAACCCGCTTCCTGACTGTCTTGGTGATGCAACTGTTCTTCATCCCGCTCATGCTGCCGATGCTCTGGGGCATTATGTCGATGGGCATGGGACTGACGCGGATGGGCATCCTCACCGGTGAACGATCCCTTGGGTTCTATGTCAAAGCAGCGATTATTTGCCTGACCATCGGCGTCACATTGACCGGTGGTGGATTCATGTTTCTTTACCCGACCTTTGATATGGTTCCAGGTTTTATCTGGCAATCCTGTGCCCAACCACTGGGTATTCCGCTGGCGTTGGGCTATGGCGCTCTGGTCATCGCCCTTGCCAAGTGGGCACCGGCCAAGATCATCACCACGCCATTGGCGGCTGTGGGTCGCATGGCACTGACCAACTACTTCCTCCAAACCATCCTCTGCACAACTTACTTTTATGGCTATGGGATGGGCAAATTTGCAACCATCGAATACCCGCAACTCTGGCTGGTGGTGTTTTCGGTGTGGGGGATCAACATCGTCTTCTCGATGCTCTGGCTCCGGTTCTTCAACATGGGGCCGTTTGAGTGGCTTTGGAGGGTGATGACTTATCGACAACTTGTCCCCATTGTGCGCCGACCCGTCCATTCTGACGCATAATTCGGAATCATCTGCTACAATTCATGCGCAAGGCCGTGTCAGGATCAGGACGGTCCCAAGTGCCTGTTCCCCGGCAAGGAGGCCCGCAGATGCCCAGTTCGTACCGCGCTCTCTGCTCCGATTTTTACATCAACGCCAAACTCAATGTCCGTATGGAGCTGCCGACCAATCGGGAGCCGGTGCTGGATCTGTTTGAACGCGCTCGTCGATCGTTCCCGGCGATGAACGCCTTTCGTCGCTACAAGGATGAACTGGCTCTTGAATCGGCGGCCAATGCGACCCCCCACCGCTGGATGGCGATCCGCGCCGCTTCGGTGCGCACCGGGGTGGTCAATCCAAATACCGAAGACGAGATGTATTCGGTGCATCGGATGGCGGCGGAGGTTTCGCCGTATTATTTGTCGATTTCGCCGTTGGATCTGGAGTACATCGAACTCTTGTATGGCTTTGATCTAGCGGCCAAGGAGAACCATGACGAGATCACGGCCGCGGCTTTGCTCGGCGGCTCGCCACTGGCGGCCTTGCTCGAAAACGACGAAATTACGATCAACGACTGCCAGCCGTTGCTGGGCATGAAAGTCCTCGACGAACAAGGGCTCGAAGCGCACTTTGAGATCAAGACCCGGTCGGGTTCCAACTCCACCACCGCAGGTACGCCGGGTTCCGGCGATCCGATCTCGGTCTACCTTACACTCCGTCGATATGACCCGGTGACCGATCTCAAAGACCTTACAGGCCAGCTCGACGAACTGATCGAGCGAGGACAAGCTCTGGTTGATGAGTACGCGGTTCCGAATTTGCTGATCCCACTGCGTGACGAGATCGTTTCTCGGTCGTACTGACCGGATCGTGTATACTGGGGTGATGCCGGTCTCTACCCTCGGACAATCTGGCTCGACGAGTTCGATGCTCTTCTGGATTCTTGCCCTGATCGTGACCGTTTTTGTTGGTGGATTGATTTTGCTGGCGATCCGCCGGCGGATGTTGATCCATGATGAATCCATCAGCGTCGGTTCTTCGGGGCTCTTGGACCATCTCCATCAGATGCATAAAGATGGTGAGATCAACGATGATGAGTTCGCCCATGCTCGCAAGGCGATTCTCCGACAGGTTCAAGAGGATATGGACGCACATAAAAAGCTGAATTCTGAACCCAATCCGTTCGATCTTGAGGGCTTCGATAGCGACCTGTAAGGCATCAATCGCAGACAAGTACCGTTTGGAACGATTATCCGGGTTGGCACGAACAAGTCTTTGCGATTCCATCGCGTGACAAGTGGCCCTTGCCATGCTTGCGGGCTAGGGTTTTCGGTCGATGCCTCAGAGGCGCACATACCGCGCGTTGACAATGAAAATGCCCTTTGAATCGGGTTGAGCCACCACCCCGATTCATCCGATACCAGTGCAACCTGCGGCCTTTTAGCAGGCAACCACTCAGAAAGATCAATATGCCACACACCGATCCCATGAATACACCAACACCCCCACCATCACCACAGCCAGTCCCCCAACCCATCAGCAGTTTGGGCTCTGATGGGCCAACCGATTCGGGTTCGGGCTCAGGCGAGGGCCCATCGGGCGGAGGAGGAAACGGCGTGGGTGGCTCTGGAAGCGGCGGCGATGATGGAGGCAACGGCGGCTTCCGTGGCCGCAAAGTCACGACCTGTTCTTTCTGTGGCAAAACCTCCCGCGAGGTCGGACCAATGGTCGAAGGCCCGGGCGAGGTGTATGTCTGTAATAACTGTGTAGAACTCTGCCAGAATATTTTCAAACAAGAACGCCGGCGCGTTTCGTCGATCTCGGCACAACTCTCGGAAATCCCGTCACCACGCGAGATCGTCGAGTTTATGGATCAGTATGTCATCGGCCAACAAATCGCCAAGCGATCGCTCGGCGTTGCGGTGCACAACCACTACAAACGGCTCATGCACCATGAGTCCGAACACGCCGACAACATTGAACTCGACAAGTCCAACATCCTCCTGATCGGCCCGACCGGATCGGGCAAGACACTGTTGGCCAAAACCATGGCCCGGATGCTCAAGGTGCCCTTTGCCATTGGTGATGCGACCACGCTGACCGAAGCGGGGTATGTGGGTGAGGATGTTGAGAACCTGTTGCTCAAGCTGTTGCAGGCCGCAGACTTTGATGTCGAGGCGGCCCAGCGTGGGATCATCTACATCGACGAAATCGACAAGGTCGGTAAAACCTCATCGAATGTCTCGATCACCCGTGATGTCTCGGGCGAAGGTGTGCAGCAATCACTCCTCAAAATGCTCGAAGGTACGATCTCCAATGTGCCGCCTCAAGGCGGACGCAAGCATCCTGAACAACAATACATCCAGTTTGACACGACCAATATTCTGTTTATCTGTGGCGGATCGTTTGTTGGGCTGACTGATATTGTCCGCCGTCGGTTGGGCAAGACCCGCATCGGCTTTGGTGGTGCAGCGACCGATGCCAGCGACACCAAGGGTCGTCAACACTTTGCCAGCGAAGACCTCGAAACCGAGTGGCTCCAGTCACAGATTTCCAATGTTGATGTCGTCGAATATGGCGTCATCCCCGAACTCGTTGGTCGCCTTCCGGTCATCACGCCGTTGATGCCATTGACCCACGAAGCGTTGGTTCAGATTCTGACTGAACCCAAAAACGCGCTGGTCAAGCAGTTCCAGTACCTCTTCTCACTCGAAGGTGCTGAGCTCTCCTTCACCGAAGACGCTTTGCTCGCGCTCGCTGAAAAAGCCGGCAAGCGTGCTACGGGGGCTCGTGCATTGCGTGCGGTGATGGAAGACACGATGCTTGATTTGATGTACCACTTGCCGGACATGGATAATGATGGTGCTCAGTATGTGATTGATGCCGCCCACATCGAACGGCCTCGCCAACTCGAAGAGCTCCGCATTGCCAAGGCCAACACCGCCTGAACATTTCAACTCATCAAAGCATAAAGCCCCCGGTGGATACTCGGGGCTTTTTCATGTTCATAAGATTTTCTTGATTCAGTTGATGGCCGTTGCCACGCGAGCCGATTGCCCGCCGATGGTCACTTCGGCCAGTGCATACATGCGAACCGGCGAATCGATCAACCCACGCAGTGATTGCGGATCGGTCGTGATCAAATGCAACCCGATTTCCGATGATCGATCATCCGCATCAGGTATCGCCAACCTTGATTCTGCACGCAAGATCAAAGACAGATGATCCCGCACCCACGCCCGGACCGTTTCGAGCCGGGCCATCGGCCCATCATGCTCGTCACCCGCCACCAGATGCAGCGATCCCGATGCATCAATACACAGCTCGACATCGAGGGCAAAGGGGCACCGTGTTTCAAGCTTAGCCAAACCTTCGATCAATGATCCAAGCCCGTTATCTACTTGGGTTTCAGCAGTTGGCTTTAGTTCCGGAGGCGTTTGGTCGGCTTGCACAATCTTGGGCGAAGCGGCCGGCATGTCAACATGGATCTGCGGGCCCTGTGCTTTGGAAATCTCGATGGGCACTGGCTTGATGGTCATTGGCTTGATGGTCATTGGCTTGATGGTCATTGGTTTGTTCAAACCATCCTGGCTCTCCATCAACTCATCAAGGATAGCCATCGCCTGGTGGGCGACCGTGTCGCGGAATATGTTGGTCGTGCCCGTCGCGTCGATTCGGCCTGCGGCGTCGATGATCTCGATCGGACGATCCAAAAACGCATCGACGGCCCGCGACAGCTTGGCACTCGCGTCGGCGACTTGTTGCCCGGTCGCGCCCATCACCGCCAATCGGAGATGAGGAACTCCAATTATGCCATCGTCCATTTCCTCGGCGTCCCACGCGCTGGTCAGTGTCTTGATTAACCGATACGACGCGACCACCGCCGCCTCGTCGGCCCCGGTGAGGATCGTAATCTCATCGACATCCTCACGGTCGAGCAACTCGGGCTCGGTGGTTTCATCAACCCGAAGAATCACCCGGTCGGCAAGTTCTTGGACTCGTCCCAACGCTTGATGCAATGATTCACACTCCGTTGATTCGAGTGTTCGGTTGCCAGAGATCAGGTCCACCGAGGTTGAGCCCGCGGCCGCGCGGATCAATGCCACGATTTCCCCGCGCCGCTTGGCGGTTGAGCAAGCGTACTGCCGAACCCAAAGCGATGCCCGTACCGGCAAATGCCCGAGCAGGACCGCCTCAATACAAGGAACCTGCCCAGTCTTTGATTGAACGATCCCAATCGACTCGGCACCACCGAGCCGAGGCATGACCTCAACGGGCGGGACCGGGATCCACGGTTCATCATCGGGGGATCGGAATCGTACCGGAGCCGCATTCAATGGTTCGACCGAATCGGTCCCGGTCTGGGAGAATGGTTCGGGAGCCAGTTCGCTTTCGCCGAGGAACAGGTCCGCCAGCGCGTCGTATTCGCCCTCTTCGATGCCCGCGAGTTTCATGTACCCGCCTGGGCCTGTGGGATCGGTGGCGGGTTGTTGATCGTGATCGTTGTGATCCATTGTGAGTCTCCACTCATGTCCGAAACCCTCCGGGCTCGGGAGCGTTGTTGCTGTTGTCAATCTTTTACGCCCGCACGCGGACGATGTTGTTTTCTGAACCAATCCCATTTTTCACGCTCGTTGGGTTGTGTGGATCGAGCGTCCACTCCCCATCGACGACCAACTTGTATTCATACGACCCGACGGGGAGCTTGCAGTACAACTCATAAATCCCCAACTCCTGATTGAGCTTGAGTTCTGAGAGTACCGGGTTCCACGCATTGAAACTCCCCGCGATCTGGACCATTCGTTCCCCCCCGGTCGCCGGCTGAACAAACAAAATGCCCCCGGTCACCGCTCGTGCACCCAGCAGATGCTTGACCCGCTCGATCGGAGCGACGGTCGTCGGGCTGACCACCCGGTCATCGACCACTTCAAGAGCCACCGGACGATGCGGCATCATCGACCTCCGGAGTGGTGCCGGGGCCACCGCAACATTTGAGTGTTGGGATTCATGCCCGAGATTCCGAGAGCGGACCACCATCTCTTGAGCCCGGCTCAAACTCGGTGTCTCCACACACCCCACATCAACCGTCTGGGCGACCAATGAGCCCGTTGGCGCCCCACCGCCCACTATCAAATCTGGTTGTTGACCATCGTTGTCATTTCCATCTTCTTCGGTTTCATCGTCCGGTTCAGGTCGTTCGATCACGGTGTGCTCAATCAACCATTCACACAATGAGCGGTAGTCCTCGGCCCCGTTGGATTCAGGGCGAAACACCTCGGCAGGCTGTCCGAAACTGGCCGCCTCTTTGAGCGTCTGGTCATACCGGATCACCAGTGGAATCAGTGCCGATCCAAAGCGATCCCGTAGATCATCCAACAGATCGCGAGCCAAGGGTTGGGTTGGATCATGCATGGTTGCCAGTACCCGTGGATTGAGCCGCATACCCACCCGTCGAGCGATCGACCGCACCGTCTGGACCTGCTTGGCGGCCCCTTTGAGTGAGAAAAAACTCGTCTCGACCGGGATAATGACCTCTCGACCCGCAGCGATCGCGTTGTAGGACAGCAATCCGATCGAAGGCGAACAATCAATCAAGCACACATCGTACCGACGCACCACCTGCCCGGTTTCGTCGGCCTGCTGGGCAACCCGCGATACGCGATCAATTACCGACCGCAGTCGAAGTTCTTTGTCTGGCTGACCCATGAGCCCGCCACGCGAAGATTCCAGTCCCGCGAGCATCATGTGGCTTGGGATCAGATCCAGATTCTTCGAAACATGCCAGACCAACCGATCGCGGTTGAGCGTCGCTTGAGGATCGGCCCGCAGGGCGTCGTAGACCGTTTGATCGAGTTTCTCTTCGGGCACACCAAGCCCGGCGGCACAGTGCGATTGGGGATCCATATCCACCAAAAGCGTCCGACATCCACGCCAAGCAAAGCCCGCAGCCAAGTTGATGGAACTTGTGGTCTTCCCACATCCACCCTTCTGATTAATAATCACGATCGTCCGCACGGGGCTTTGGCCTTTCATCGGTGAACAAGCCCGATGGAAACCTTTATCGGAAGCCCACCCAAAGATTCTCCAATCATCGCCCAACTTCTTCCCCCAAACCCCCCAAATTACCCAACCCCCCAACCCCCCAACCCCCCCAACCCCCATTCCCCAGAACAGGTCAATCTCGAAGCCATCTACCCTCGAATCGCATCGAACCCGGCTTTCAGAGACCCCGCCGAAGCGTCATCCACCACCGCACAGCGACCACGCCCAGTAGGGAAAATCACCCGAACTGAATCGGCGGTCGCCTTCTTGTCGTGGCTCATCCGTTCGATCAACTCTTCTGCACTGGGCAATCCGCCGATTTGGATGGGAAGACCGATCCGTTCGAGCAGGCCACACAACTCATCACCGACCGATGAATCCACACACCCATACACCTCAGCCCCTCGACATGCGGCGACCATTCCCAGTGCCACGGCCTCGCCATGATGCAACGGTGCCAATGAAGGATCAGCCGTTGGCGATACATGCCCGATGGTTTCAATGGCGTGGCCGAAGGTGTGCCCAAAGTTGAGCAGCATCCGCCCGCCTTGCTTGGTGGTGTCCTCTCGTTCATCGAGGGCGACCACGCTCGATTTGAGCGATACATGGAGATGGACCAGTTCGGCGATGATTTTGGAATCACAGCCCACGATCGAGTCAAGATGCTCGATCATCCAATCCAGCAACCCATCCTGGCCCACGCCGGTGGAAATCATCCCATGCTTGATGCACTCGGCCAAGCCCGATCGACGCTGCCGAGCATCAAGTGAATCCAGCACATCAATATCAGCAACCACCAAAGCCGGCTGCCAGAACGCGCCCACCAGGTTCTTGAGCAGCTTCATCGAGCCGTCGGTATTGGAGATTTCAAGATTGAATCCGGTCTTGCCGCCCACCGAGGCATCGACCATCGACAGCAGGGTCGTTGGACATTGGATCACGGGCACGCCTCGGCGGTAGCTTGCCGCGACAAATCCCGCCAAATCCCCGACAATCCCGCCCCCAAGCCCGATCACCGGATCGATGCGTGAATGCCCCGTCGATGCAATCTTGACCAGCAGTTCTTGATAAGTCGCGATGGTTTTGATGGATTCGCTTGGTGTGATCGAAGCGGTGGTCACTTGCAGCCCGGCGTTCTTGGCATCGGCTCTCAACTGATCTACAAACCGCCTTGGCACGCCGGTATCGACGACCACAAAGGCGCGTCGCGCCCCTAACCGGTGCATTTCTTCGAGCGACGAACCAACCCAGCCCAATACCCCTGATCCCACCACAATGTCATAGCCCCGTTCCCCCAGTTCAACCCGAACCCGACCCCCACTCATGCCGTCCCCTCGCTCCCAGGCCTTGCTGGCGGTACAAACTGAGGGACCTCCACCCGTGGAGCTCCGGGCCACATTGATTCCAGGTCGTAATGGGCCCGAGCGTTGGGCTCAAAGACATGGACCACCACATCAATGAAGTCGGCCAGCAACCACAGCGCGTCGTTGTCGTTGGAAATCTGGTACACGCTGGTGTCGAACTGCTTGGCCACTTCATCAAGATTCTCAAGCGCCGACCGCATCTGACGGGCTGAAGTTCCCGAAGCGATCACAATAAATCCCGTCACAGGCGAAGACTTCGTGACATCCAGAATCACCACATGGTCACACTTATCACCAATCAACGACGAGCCGATCCCCTGAGCAAAGGCACGGGCTTGCTCGACTTCCAATATGCCGTCGGCATCGGACATCGTTGTACCAGCCCCACCCCCACCCACACTTTCCCCCAGTTGAGAGGCGTTGGGTTCGATCGGATTGATATTGCTCTGTTCATTCATAGGACACAACGATAGGCCTGCCTCGTCTAAAACAGACACGAATTGAGACCCTTAAGACTGAAACGACCCAGGAGAATGATGATCCCGATTCGCCGTCCCTCCCCCTGTTGCACCATCTTCACCAACCCGGCGCAACACCGCCCCAACCCATCCGCTCCGAGGGCACGCCAGCAACGCCCGTTCAACGACGAATCCCCCCTCAACCAATCGCCGCTGTACTTCTTCAAACTCGGCCTCATCTGAACCTATCGCCACCAAAGCCCCCCCAATCCCCCCAATCCCTCCAGCTCGAAGCACACGAGCCAGTTCCTGAACCACACAGTCCTTGCCCCCGCCATCATCGTCATCAATCCCACGAAATACATCCACCCCCACCACCGCATCAAAGCCCCCATCAATCTCGCCGAGCAAGGCCTCTTCTATCCAGCCGTTTTCAAAGGCACAGTGGTCGCTGCGATGCCGCTGACGAGCAAACCGGATCGCCTGTCCGTCCCGATCGACCGCCACCAACCCACCCGAAGGCCCAACCGAAGCGGCGAGCATCGACGAGCCACTCCCTGATCCACACCCGATCTCCAAGACCCGCAATCCGGGGGTGATCAAATCCAACACCTGTGCATAGAGCCCTGTCCTGGGATCATGCCCCACATCTCCGAACGGCCGACTGGAGGTGTAGCGAATCCGCATATTCCGCCGCCCTTCTGAATCCACCCACGGGAACCGCACATCGTATTCTTTGACGCCTGATCCATGCTCACTAAGTGCCCGCCGAATCGAAACACCACTGCGTTCCCGATACCGAACCCCATCGGGCATCGTGATGGTCCGTTTGTACAACCCGATGTACCGAGCGAATCGTTTGAGTTTGAAACCAACGCGGGCCATCAGCAATCACCGCCCACCAAAGAGCGACCCTTGCGTCGCTTTGTGCCTTGGAAAGACCACTTCAACCGCGTTGGCCCCAACCACCCCCGCATTGATCGGGATCCAAGGCGTCGCTTGGTGTTGGGTCGAGATCGTCTGGGTCAATCCTGAATGGTCGTGTTCTTTGGACGCCAGTTCAGGGGTGTTGCATTGTTGGGACAAATGCAACAACACCAGATGCTCACGCACCCGCATCCGGGCGACTGCACCGGCGCTGAGTTGATTGCTCAAATGCCCCGATCCGCCCATGATTCTGTTCTTCAAAAACGCCGGACGGTCGGAATCTTGCTGCATCTGCGGGCAGTAGTTTGACTCGATCGCCAGCGTATCGACCCCGCGCATATGTTCGATCAAACCAGGCGTCACCCGCCCGCAATCCGTCGCGTAGCCCAGATGCGCCTTGCCATCTTCGCCATCAATCACAAACCGAAAGCACGCCACCCCGAGCGAATCATGCGAAAGCACTTCGGTGTACACCGACACATTGGGTGCCAGGACACACTCTTCATCAAACGGCTCAGTCCGACAGCTCAACAGCCCCATCCGCTCGGCACGACCCATATGCCCGTGATGGATCATCAACCTGGCACGGAAGTATCCGGGACGAATCGCCTTGGCCCATCCTGCATAACAGTGATCGGTATCGAGGTGTGTGTACACGATGGCATCCACTTCATCGGGGCGAATCCCACACTCAGCAAGCAACGACGCCGTCCTTCGTGGGCTCAGACCCGCATCAATCAGATACACCCGGCGGGGTGTCTCTGGAGTCGAAGGCACCACCAAGACCGAACAGTTGCCCCGCGATCCAGAAGCCAGCACACACAACGCCCCACTCACGCCATCCAGCGGATACTTCGATTCTTGCCCATTCGGATCAGGTAGCACACTCATACCTTTGCATCAACCCGCGATTGATGTTCGATCGACCGCGAAATCCGTCGCCCGCCCACCGGGCAGATCGCGCGTTTGGAACTGAGAATAAACTGATAGATTTCATCGACCGCCTTTGATGTCTTGCCCCGCTCGGCGAGTATCTCGCGGAGTTCGTTCATCGGAGGGTTCCTCCGGAACACCTCCGTGTACACCGACCGCACCGCCGCGATCTCCTCTCGGCTCATCCCGGACCGTCTCATCCCAACCAGATTCAATCCCACCACGGTGTTGCGTTCCACCGCCAAGAAATATGGCGGCAAGTCGTTGGTCAGTGCGGTCATTCCCGATGTCATCGCCTGACGACCCACCCGACCAAACTGGTGCACCATCGATCCGCCAGACAACAACACCCGATCCTGAATCTCACTGAATCCACCCAGTCCCACATTGACCACTAGGATCACATCATCGCCCACCGTCACATCATGCCCGGCATGGGCGTTGACCATGAAAAACGCACGATCCCCGATCTGAGTTGGTTTCTCAGTGTTCGATGCCGAATGCACCGTCGTATTTTCACGGAAGATGCAGTCCTTGCCGATCACCACGCCAGCGGTCGGATCCCCCGGCTTGACCTTGGCATCTTGAGACCCAAACCCGATCGTCGCATGCGTATAAAACACCGTTCCGGCACCGACAGTCAAGGGCCCCTGCAAATGCACCATCGAGATCAACTTCACACCCGCCCCCAGCGTGATCTGACCAGAAAGAACACAATACGGCCCAATCTCCACATCATCAGCCAGAATCACCTGTTCATCCACGATCGCGGTCTTGTGTATCTTGGGCATACCGATATGCTAGGTCCCAGGCATACCATCTTCCGTGCCAAAAACACCCAATCCATCCCCCCCATCCCTCCACACCCTCGGCACCGTGCCCTACGAACAGGCCTACCAAATCCAATGCGACCACCACCAGCAGATTCTCGCTGCACGGGCTTCAACC
>Ga0316208_1003029_pt1 | contig 12707 bp, 8 predicted proteins | sample 3monopyrite_MG_FD_204944 | JGI IMG/M metagenome (GOLD analysis project Ga0316208, IMG submission 204944) | Microbial mat bacterial communities from mineral coupon in-situ incubated in ocean water Damariscotta River, Maine, United States -... | ecosystem: Environmental > Aquatic > Marine > Coastal... | reverse complement strand
CAACCAAAAAGCAAAACTGGCGCTTTGCCAGATTATCAAGCCTGCGCGCCGCCCCGCACAGCTTTTTGCACCATCCCGAGCCCCGCGCCATCGGCTCCTCTATTCGCGGCGAGGCGCTTTTGGCCCACAGATTCGTTTTTGCCGGGCACCGGGTAGAAGCGCCGGATTCATCGATCTGGAATATCCGCCCGCCAAGCGCCGCTTTTCTGGTCAGCCTGCAAAATTTTGGCTGGCTGGATGATCTGGCCGCCATCGGCGACAAAGCCGCCCGCAAGCGCGCCCAGCTCTGGCTGTTGGAGTGGATCGAGGCATTTGGCCAGAAAAACGGCATGGGCTGGCACCCCGCCCTCGCCGGAAGGCGGGTGATAAACTGGTGTGCGCACGCGATGTTTTTGCTCAAGGGGCTGACCCCCAAACAATCAAACGCCGTGTTTAAAAGCCTTGGCCGGCATGTGAATTTCCTGTCAAACAACTGGAAAAAAACCCCGGAAGGGCTGGGAAAGATCGAAGCGCTCGCGGGCATGGTTTATGCCGGGCTCAGCCTGGAGGGCTGCGAGTATGCCCTGCGCCCGGCCTTGAAGGGTTTGGCCAGCGCCTGCTCCGGCTGGATAGATGCCGACGGTGCCATTCCAAGCCGCAACCCCGAAGAGCTGGCCGGCGTTTTTGTTTTGCTTACCTGGATTGCCAAGCTGCTGGCGGATAATGGCCACCCTGTTGATAGCGCCCTTGCGGCGGCCATGGCGCGCATGGCCCCGGGTTTGCGGGCCCTGCAATTGGGTGATGGCAACTTGGGGCGGTTTCATGGCGGTGGGCGCGGCGAAGCGGGCCTGCTTGACCAAGCGCTCTCTGACGCCGAAATCCGCGGTGCATCTGTCAATTCCTTCATGGGGTATGAGCGCCTCGCCTCCGGTCGGATCACCGCTTTGGTTGATGCCGCCGCCCCGCCCGACACCTTGGCAGCACACCACGCGCCACTGGCCTTTGAACTAACGGTCGGGCGCTGGCCGATGCTCAGCAATTGCGGGCCGGGCCAGACACGCGGTGCTGGCTGGGCCGAAGCCTGCGCCACCGGCGCGGCCCATAATACCCTCACCATAGAGGGCCAAAGCGCGGCACCCGCACCGGTCAGCCTGGAGCGGGCCCATGATCTCCAGTCGGTCTGGCTCAGCGCCATTTCGCACGGATTTGCCCAAAGTTTCAACCTGCTGCACGAACGCCGCCTGCTTATGGCCACCAATGGCCGCCAGTTTACCGGCGAAGACAGGCTCTTCCCGCTCAACCCGCCGGCTGAAGATACCGCGCCATGGGCAGCGCTTTTCCGCCCTGCGCGCGGGCACGGTTTTATGCTGCATTTCCACCTGCATCCGGATGTGAAGGCCGAAAAAGAAGCCGGTGCCGTGCTGCTGACCCTGCCCAACCGCGAGGGCTGGGCCTTTATGCAGGAAGGCGGGCTGCTCTGCCTTGAGCCTTCGCTTTACCTTGATCGCACCTATACCGAACCACGCCCGACAAAACAGATTGTTGTGGCCGGGCGCACTCTTGAGTATGTAAGCGCCATTCGCTGGAGCTTTACCAGGCTTTAGCCCATTTCCACCTCCTTTAAAGGAAAAGTAAATGCCTTCCCAAAACACCCCCATCCGCCGCGCCCTGCTTTCTGTATCCGATAAAAGCGGGCTGGTTGAGCTGGCGCAAAAGCTGCACAGCCGCGGCGTTGAGCTGCTTTCCACCGGCGGCACTGCCACAGCCCTGCGGGGCGCCGGATTGCCGGTAAAAGATGTTGCCGAAATTACCGGCTTCCCGGAAATGATGGATGGGCGGGTCAAAACCCTGCACCCGATGGTGCATGGCGGGCTTTTGGCCCTGCGCGACAACCCCGCGCATATAGCGGCGATGGAGGCCCACGGTATTGGCCCGATAGATTTGCTGGTGGTCAACCTTTATCCGTTTGAGGCCACGGTTGCCGCGGGCGCGGATTACAATACCTGTATCGAGAACATCGATATCGGCGGCCCGGCAATGATCCGCGCGGCGGCCAAAAACCACGGATTTGTCACCACAGTGGTAGATGTGGAGGATTATGACCGGTTGCTGGGCGATATGGACCAGCATAACGGCGCAACCTGCCCTGAATTTCGCAAAAAAATGGCGCAGATCGCCTATGCCCGCACCGGTGCCTATGATGCGGCGGTCTCAAGCTGGATGGCCGATGCGATTGGCGTGGAAACCCCGCGCCGTCGCACTGTGGCCGGCACCCTTGCCCAAAGCTTGCGCTATGGCGAAAACCCGCACCAGAAGGCGGCGTTTTATACCGATGGCAGCAGCCGCCCCGGTGTGGCCACCGCCACCCAGCTACAGGGCAAAGAGCTTTCCTACAACAATATCAACGATACCGATGCCGCTATTGAACTGGTGGCCGAGTTTGACCCGGCCGAGGGCCCGGCTTGCGCCATTATCAAACACGCCAACCCGTGCGGGGTGGGCCGAGGGGCCAGCATGATCGAGGCCTACCAAAACGCCTTTAACTGCGATAATGTCTCGCCCTTTGGCGGGATAATTGCGCTCAACCAGCGGTTGGAAGCCGATACGGCCGCAGAGATAACCAAGATTTTCACCGAAGTGGTGATCGCGCCCGAGGTCTCGGATGAAGCGCGCGCGATTTTTGCCACCAAGAAAAACCTGCGTTTGCTGGTTACCGGTGGCCTGCCGGATGTGGCCGAGGCGGGCCGCACATGGCGCAAGGTTTCCGGCGGTTATCTGGTGCAGGAGCGTGACAACGGGGTGCTGCTGGCCGATGATCTGAAGGTGGTGAGCAAACGCACCCCCACCGGGGCCGAACTGGCTGACCTCCTGTTTGCCTGGAAAGTTGCCAAACACGTTAAATCCAACGCGATTGTCTATGTGAAAAACGGGGCCACCGTGGGCATTGGTGCCGGGCAGATGAGCCGGGTTGATTCAACCCGCATCGCGGCAAGCAAGGCGCAGGATATGGCCGCGGTGCTCGGGCTTTCGGAGGTGCCAACCATTGGTTCGGTGGTGGCATCTGACGCGTTTTTCCCCTTTGCCGACGGGCTTATCACCGCGGCCGAGGCCGGGGCAACGGCAGTGATCCAGCCCGGTGGTTCGATGCGCGATGCCGAGGTGATTGCGGCGGCAGATGCGGCCGGACTGGCGATGGTATTTACCGGAATGCGGCACTTCCGGCACTGAAACAGCGCCTTCGGGGCGACCGGTGTTGCCCCGAAAGGCCGCTTAACCGGGGCTAAGGCCGCGCAAGCGCTCGGAACGGCGGCGCAGGAATTCCACGGTGATCAGCAACAGCACCGAAATGGTGATCAGCACCGTGGCCGCGGCCAAAATTGTGGGGCTTATTTGCTCCCGCAAGCCGGTAAACATTTGCCATGGCAGGGTTTTTTGGCCCGCCGAGCCCACAAACAGCACCACCACCACTTCATCAAACGAGGTGATAAAGGCAAATAGCGCACCGGAAATAACCCCCGGCAGAATCAGCGGCATTTGCACCTTGAAAAAGGTGCGCACCGGCCCTGCCCCCATATTGGCGGCCGCGCGGGTGAGGCTTTTGTCAAACCCGACCATGGTGGCGGTGACAGTGATAATGACAAAGGGAACACCCAGCACCGCATGGGCCAAAACCACGCCCCAATAGGTGCCTTGCAGGCCGATATCGGAGTAAAAGAAATACATCCCCGCCGCTGAAATGATCAGCGGCACGATCATCGGCGAGATCAGAACCGCCATGATCGCACGGCGAAACGGCACATGGCTCTGGCTGAGCCCGATCGCGGCCAAAGTGCCCAATGAAACCGAAATTATCGTGGCCATTGGCGCGATTTTCAACGAGTTCAGCATCGGGCGTGACCAATCGGTATTGGTGAAGAAATCTCTGAAATGCTTGAGCGAAAACCCGGCCGGATCAAGCCGCAGCATTTCCGGCGTAAAGGTAAAAAAGTCCTGCGAATTGAAGGCCAGCGGCACGATAACAATGATCGGAAAGATCAGGAAAAAGAAAACCAGCGCGCAGATGATCAGATAAGTATAGTGCCATATGCGCTGGCCGGCGGATGCGTATTTTGGAAGTGCCATGCTCTACCCCAGTTTCACGTTATCAATGCCGACGATCTTGTCATAGACCCAGTAAAGCACCAGAACCGCCGCCAACAAAATCGCGCCAAGCGCCCCGACCAGCCCCCAGTTACCCGCACCTGACCACTGATAGGCGATCCGGTTGGAAATGAACGAGCCAGACGGCCCCCCCACCAGTTCGGGCGTGATATAATAGCCGACCGACAGAATGAAAACGAGGATCGCCCCCGCGCCGATGCCCGGCACCGATTGCGGGAAATAGACCCGCCAGAAGGCGGTCCAGTCATTGGCACCAAGGCTTTTTGCGGCCCGAACATAAGAGACCGGAATGGTTTTCATCACCGAATAGAGCGGCAAAACCATGAAGGGCAGCAGAATATGGGTCATCGCAACGATTACGCCGAATTTGTTGTTGATCATCTGAAAGCGCGAATCGTCGGCCACCAGGCCGATGCCCACCAGAATATCATTGATAACCCCTTGTTCCTGCAACAATATCTTCCATGCCGAGGTGCGCACCAAAAGCGATGTCCAAAACGGCAGCAGCACCAGAATCAGCAACAGGTTGGCGTGGCGTGATTTCAGCGTCGCCAGCAAATAGGCGATCGGATAGCCCAAAATCAGCGTCATGAAAACAATCAGCGCCGACACCCAGGCCGTGCGGCCAAACAGCATCAGATGCAGGCGTTCATCGGCGGGGCGGTTCTCGACCTTACCGTTGATCATGGTTTTATCGACGGCCGCCAGATAATAGCCTGCGGTGTATTTGCCGGAATAGGCTTCGATAGCGGTCCACAGCGCCGGGTCGCCCCATTCCTCGTCAATGTCGACAAAGCGTTCGCGAAACGGGCCATCGGCGGCAATATCCCATTTTCTCACTTCGCGGCCAGCTTTGCGAAACAAGGTGGTGACCCCGGAATACTCGAAATTGAAGCGGCGCGCCACGGTCATATTGGTGCGGTTCTCGCCCGCCACCTGCAAATCGGCGGCCAAAGCGGCAAAAACCGCCTCTGAAGGGGTTTCGCCGCTTTCGCTGTCCCAGTCTCGCAGCGCCGCGACAGTCAGCGGCAGCGTTTCGGTTACAATGTCATTCTCGACCGACCGCATCAGCATCTGCCCGATCGGAAACACGAATCCGACAGTCACAAACGCCAAAAGCGGCAAAATCAGAATCAGCGCCCGCATTTTCTGGCGCCGCAAGGCCCGGGCGAGGCTTCGCTTTAGTGGCGTGCCATCAGCGGCGCGAACTAGCTCATTGGCGGTTGTGTCACTCATCCCGAAACTCACCCTGTCGTCGTTTATTGTTTTTGGGCGAAACGGGGCCAATTGGCCCCGCTTCAAATCATCTCACGCTCTATTGAGCCAACCATGTCTGGAATTTCGCGTCGATTTCGTCGCGATAATCAGCCCACCACAGGTAGTTGGTAACAAAAGCACCGGTCATATTGGCCGGGTCGGTCGGCATATGCGGGGCCATGGGAATGCCCAAAACAGCGTGGTCACCTACCAGCGGCGCCGAAGACGCACGGGCCGGGCCATAGCTGATATAGGCAGCCTGATCAGCCAGACGCTGGGTATCGGTTGCGAAATAGATATAATCCAAAACCCGGGCCAGACGGTCTTCCGGCAGGCCGGTCGGAATGATCCAACCGTCGATATCAAGCATCTGGTATCCCCAGGCCATGCCGATCGGCTGGTTTTGCTCGGCAATCGCCGAGAACAAACGGCCATTATAAGTGGAGCCTATGAAGATCTCACCGTCAGCCAGAAGCTGGGGTGTTTCTGCAGCGGCTGTCCACCAGACCGTGTCGTCTTTGATGGTGTCGAGCTTGGCAAATGCGCGTGCCAGCCCTGCGTCGGTTTCCAGCATGTCATAGACATCTTCCATGGCAACACCGTCACAAAGCAGTGCCCATTCCATGTTTCCGACAGGGCGTTTGTTTAGCGCGCGGCGGCCCGGATAGGTGTTGGTATCAAAAAGGGCGCAAGCATCGCTTGGCGCGGCGGTGCCTTCAGGCACCATATCGGTGCGATAGCCAACCGTGGTCGAGAAAACGATTTGCGGAACGAAACAATCCGAAATCAGCGTTGGGCCAAAATCGTCGACGGCAGACGAGCCATCGGCACCCGGCGCAAGCATTTTTTCGAAGTCGATTTCAATGGCGAGGCCTTCGTCGCAGGCGCGCATGGCGTCGGCGGCTTCAAGGTCAACCAGATCCCATGTCAGGTTGTTGGCTTCCCTCATTGCCCGCAATTTGGCAATCGCGTCGGCCGAGCTGTCATCATTGATGATATTGATGCCGGTTTTGGCCATATAGGGGTCATGATAGGCGGCCTGCTGGCTGGCCAGATAGGCACCGCCCCAGGAAACCACCGTTATCTCGTCAGCCATATCGCTGTCAGCGCTTGCAAGGCCGGCTGATAGCAAAACCGCGCCCGCTCCAAGCACCAGATTTTTGATTCTCATATTACTCTCCTGTTGGTCACCCGAATATGGAGGGAAATGCGCGCCTCGGGCTGGTTTGCGCACCCCTGTTAAACCGGCACGCTAGATATCGAGCGCGCGGCAATCTTCGCTCAGCCAGCTGATCGGCGTGATTTCACCGACCACCAAGTGCTTCTGGCCGGCCCCGTTTGGCACTTTCACGATAAACTGGTCATATCCTGTCACTTCAAGGCGGCAGCGGATATGGTCTCCCAGATAGATCAGCTCCATCACCCGGGCTTCGGTAGAGTTGGGGCCGACATCATCAAGTGTCACCCGCTCGGGGCGCAGTGAAAGCGTGGTCCGCTCACCGACATCGCCGCAATTCACCGCCAGCGCCTGCACCTGCAAGCCACCATCCACCTCGACCGAGACCAGATCACCGTTTTTGCCGGTAATCTTGCCAAGAAGTTTGTTATTTTCGCCAATAAACTGGGCCACAAACGCGTTTTCCGGCCGTTCGTAAAGTTCGTCCGGCGGGGCCAGTTGCTGAATACGGCCATTTTCAAACACCGCCACCCGGTCCGACATCGTCAACGCTTCGGACTGGTCATGGGTCACATACACCACGGTGATGCCGAGATTTTCGTGCAAGTGTTTGATTTCATACTGCATATGCTCGCGCAATTGCTTGTCGAGCGCGCCAAGCGGCTCATCCATCAACACCAGATCGGGCTTGAATACCAGCGCCCGGGCCAAGGCGATGCGCTGCTGCTGCCCGCCCGATAGCTGCGCGGGTCGACGACCGGCGAAATCTCCCATCTGCACCATATCCAGCGCGGTGCGCACCATGTCTTCGCGCTCGGATTTGCCGATTTTGCGCACTTCCAGCGGGAAGCTCAGGTTTTCACCCACTGTCATATGCGGAAACAGCGCGTAATTCTGGAATACCATGCCGATGCCACGTTTATGCGGCGGGATATTGTTGATGGGTTTGCCATCGAGCAAAATATCGCCATGGGTGGCGGTTTCAAAACCGGCCAGCATCATCAGGCAGGTGGTTTTGCCTGAGCCCGATGGCCCGAGCATGGTCAAAAACTCGCCTTTGCCAATTCGGAGATTAAGGTCTTTCACCACCAAAATCTCGCCATCATAGCTTTTTTGCACTCGCTCAAAGGCAACGAATGCGTCGGACGAGTTGTCTAACGCCAAAATTTCACTCCATGTTGGACCGCGCGAGTCTTCCCGCGTCTGATTTCCACAAGGTTAGACGCGGAAAACCAAAAATTGCAAGGTTAAAATCGTCACCATTCCGGCCTAAAGCGACCTTTGTGCCGGTATCGGTCTGCAAGTTGCCGGATATGCCGGTTGTGCCAAAGGGCCGGAGCGGTTGGCGGCATTGGGGCGGGGCACACCCTGCCCGCTTACGGGGTTCCAGCGCTTCGCTCTGCGGGTGCAGCCGCTATTTTTAAGCGCGGCAGCCAGCACGTCGGCATCTCCTATATGGTTGGCGAGCCGCAGCAGACCGGCGTTTAAGGCGGTATTCTTATCATCTGTCAGGCCCGTATGCGCCGCATTTAGCCCGGCGTAAAAAAGCCCGCACAGCCCGCCGGACCGCCTGTCGGCAGGCAAGGAGACCTAACGCGGCGGATTACCAGCCAAAGCCGGTATTGGCTTTAGGCAAAATCGCCTGCGAGAAGGGTTTGGCGCTACGGGCGGCGCAGCTTTGTCAGGGTTTTGTCGATGACAATCAGATCAGCCTGCTGGCCGATGGCAATATGGCCAATGGCGGGAGAAAGCTGCATCAGGCTGGCAGGGTTGCCGGTGGCCATGCGCAACACCTGCTCAAGCGGCTGCCCGACAAGGTGCACCATGTTGTGGATCTCTTCCAGCAGGGTAATATGCGCACCCGCCAGTGCGCCCTCGCTATTTATCAAGCGGCCGCTTTCCAGCCTGATAACCTCGCCGTATAGCGCAAAAGACGCGGCACCGCCAACGGTTGGCATGGCGTCTGAAACCAGTATCATCCGGTTTTCAACGGGGCGGGCCCGGGTTGCCAATCGCAAAAGCTCCGGGGCCACATGCACCCCGTCAGCGATAATCGAACAATAGCAATCACTGTTGATCGCGGTGCCCACCACATTCGGGTCCCGGCTTTCGATCTGCGACATTGCGTTGAAAAGATGGGTGAAAAGCCGGGCACCCTCGGCGATTGCCTGTGCCGCAAGCGCGGCATTGGCATTTGAATGCCCGATCGACACCACCACCCCCATGGCCGCCAGTTTCGCCACCTCGCCCTTTTTCAAGGCTTCCGGTGCCACCGTGAGCAGCACCGGAATATTCCGGCGGCGCAGGCGGGTGATCTGGGTAAGGGAGTGCGCGTCAAACGGGCGTATCCAGCGGCTATTATGGGTGCCTTTGCGCTCAAGCGCGATATGCGGCCCCTCAATATGGATCCCGGCAATGCCCATCGTGCCGATGTTTTTTATGATCGCATCGCAGGCCGCGGCCAGCACTTCGGGGCTGTCGGAAATGACGGTTGGCAGCCAGTGGCTGGTGCCCGCTTTTTGTAGCGCCGCGTATATTTTTGCCAGTCCGGCTTTATTTGGCTGGCTGTTAAACAACACATTGCCGCCGCCGTTAACCTGAATATCAAAAAACCCCGGCATAATAATACCGTCGATTTTGCGCCGTTTAGCGCCTTTGGCAAGGCCGGATTGCGGGGCGATACCTGCAACCACACCATCAACCACCTGCACCGCATGATCGGCCAGCAGGCGGGTGCCGTCAAAAACCTGCGCGGCGCAAAGCCATGTGTCCTGCTTGTTATCCATGGGCCTGCCTCCTGCCTTGGCGGAATATTCCGGTAAGGGGATCTGTTGAAACCGGGCCGCTATCAGCGAAGTGTAGAGCAGATAGCCAAAGCGCCGCAATGCCGCCTTTACGCGCGGCGCAAGGCAAACGGCCTTCGTGCTATCGGGGTCGAGGCGCTTTTGACCATTGCCGGAATGGGCTGGGCATGAGGGAAAGTTTGCGCCACTATACCCGAAAAAAACCGGCCGGTTTTTGGCCGCTTCCTTGCCGGAGATTATGAAAGTGATCGATGAACCAGACAGCCCAACCCAAAAGCAGGCCGAGATCGCGCGTATCAAGGCGGTTTCCGCGCGCTCTGCCCATGCAGGCATCAAGCCGGAAGAATTGCAAAACCTGATGGGCGGGGCGCTGGCCAGAGCGGGTTTTGGCGATGCGGCCATTGCCTGCTTCGAGGCGGCGGCCAAAATCAACCCCGATAATGTGGCGGCGCTCAATAATATCGGCAATGTGTTGCTTGAGCGGGGCGCGACAACGGCCGCGATAAAGCAATACGAGGCCGCCATAAAAATCAATCCCGATTTCGCCATGGCCTATTGCAACCTTGGCAACGCCCTGCAACTGGTTAACGATGCGGAGTCAGCGATCAGAAACTACCGGCTGGCGCTGCAAATCGACCCCGGATCAGCCGTTGTCCACAACAATATGGGCAACGCGCTCCGGCTTCGGAACGAACCGGCGGCAGCCATTGAGAGCTACAGCGCGGCCATTGCCCTCAACCCCGACTATGCGGAAGCCCACCTCAATATCGGGATCATTCTGAAAGAGACCTTCGCGCCGGAAGCCGCCATCACGCATTTTGAGAAAGCCATCGAGCTTGATCCGCAAGATGCCGAAGCCCACAGCCAGCTGGCCCACAGCCACCGGCTATCGGGGAATATTGCCACTGCGATCACCCATTTCAAAAAATCCCTCGAGATCAACCCCGACAACGCCCTTGACCGCCATATTCTGGCCGCGAGCATAGGGGACAAACCCGCCATGGCCCCAAGGTCATATGTCGAACCCTTGTTTGACCGGTTTGCCGCCGATTTTGAACGATCACTGGTTCAGGACCTCGCTTACAAAACCCCGAAACTGCTGGTTGATCTGGTAACAGGCGGGCAAAATGCGGCGCTTGGCGCGGTGCTGGATTTGGGCTGCGGAACCGGGCTGGCAGGGGATGAGCTCAGAGCAGGTTGCGACCATCTGGTCGGCATCGACCTATCCGCTGCCATGCTGGCGCTGGCCGAAGAAAAGAGCGTTTATGACCAGCTTGTCCACACCGATCTTGATACCTATCTGGCCAATGAACCACTGGATTTTGACCTGTTCATTGCCGCGGATGTGATGGTTTATATCGGCGATCTCTCCAATGTTTTCCGGCTGGTCAAATCAAGAAACCAGCGCGCCGGAAAGCTGGTGTTTTCGACCGAACACGCAAAGACCGGCGACTATACGCTGAACCCGTCTGGGCGTTATGCCCACTCAAAATCCTATATCGAGGCGCTCTGTCAGGAATATGGCTACCGGCTTGCCCATTTTGGCACCGCCGATCTGCGAAAAGAAAAGGGAGCCTTCCTGACCGGCGGGCTCTATGTGCTTGAATTTTAACCCTATATCGCGCAAAGCGTAAAAAGCACCATTAGCTGCCATATGTGGTGGGCAAGGGCCTTTGGGTTTCAGCTTTTGTTTGACACGCCCTGAAGAATGCCAATGATGGCGGGTGAATGAAATTTCGGGTGGTCAAGGCCCGAAACCATAAAGGGTTTTAGGATGTATGATCTGGCAATTATGTGGGATTGGGCGGCTTTTGCCGTCAGGTGGTTGCATGTTGTCACCGCCATTGCCTGGATCGGGTCATCATTTTATTTTGTGGCGCTTGATCTGGGTCTGAAAAAGGTGCCGCACCTGCCGGTGGGCGCACATGGCGAGGAATGGCAGGTGCATGGCGGCGGTTTTTACCACGTGCAAAAATACCTTGTTGCCCCTGAAAACATGCCGGATCACCTTGTGTGGTTTAAATGGGAAAGCTACGCCACATGGCTTTCCGGGGCTGCCTTGCTGATGATGGTTTACTGGGTCGGGGCCGAGCTTTTTCTGATCGACCCCGAAAAGCTGGACCTCGCCACATGGCAGGCCATTCTGATCTCGGCAGGCTCGCTCGGCATCGGCTGGATATTTTATGATTTTCTGTGCAAATCGCCGCTTGGCAACAAGCCCACGGTGCTGATGCTGCTGTTGTTTGTGATCCTTGTTGCCATGTCCTGGGGCTATAACCAGATATTCACCGGCCGCGCCGCGCTTTTGCACCTTGGTGCCTTTACCGCCACGATCATGACCGCCAATGTGTTTTTTATCATCATGCCCAACCAGCGCATTGTGGTGAAGGATTTGCAGGCCGGCCGCACACCCGACCCAAAATACGGGAAAATCGCCAAACTGCGCAGCACCCACAACAATTACCTGACCCTGCCAGTGGTGTTTTTAATGCTCTCGGGCCACTATCCGCTGGCTTTCGCCACCGAGTATAGCTGGATCATCGCCTCGCTGGTGTTTTTGACCGGCGTCACCATCCGGCATTATTTCAACACCAAACACGCCACCGGCAAAGGCCCGAGCTGGACCTGGCTGGTTACTGTGATCCTGATGCTCATCATCGCCTGGCTCTCTACCGCGTCGAGCTGGAACGGCGATTATGACACGCTGGATGAACAGGCCATGACCCCCTACGAGCAGCGCTTTGCCGCCGCCGAGGGCTTTGAGGATGTGCAGAATATCGTGCTGGGCAGCTGCTCGATGTGCCACGCCCGCGAGCCATTTTGGGAGGGCATAAGGCAAGCCCCGAAGGGTGTGCTGCTCGAAACCTCGAATGATATCGCCCGGCAGGCGCGCCAGATCTACCTGCAAGCCGGTGTCAGCCGCGCCATGCCCCCCGCCAACCTCACCTATATTTCCGAGGAGGACCGGATTAAAATCGTCAAATGGTTCCGGGCGGCCACCGGAAATTCTATCGCCGGCCTGCTATAGGGCCGCAAGGGTTTTGCCGAAGTCCACTTTTTCGCGCAACCGGCGCGTAGGCCTTTTTGGCCAAAAGTGTATTTTGAAATTGATTTCACCCTAAAGGTGATTTCCTGCCCATAGTATTGCAGATAAAGGGCCGCACCGTTGCGCCAGATGATCAGGATGCGCGGCATGCTTGAGCAACTTGTCCGTTAAACCCGCTTTTTGATATGGCCAAGAACCGCCGGTATCGGGCTTTCTGGCCAAAATATCCGAACTTGAATCGGGGTCAGGCGGGCATTGCCGGCGCCGGGCCTTTTAAGGCCTT
>Ga0316208_1003028_pt1 | contig 12709 bp, 11 predicted proteins | sample 3monopyrite_MG_FD_204944 | JGI IMG/M metagenome (GOLD analysis project Ga0316208, IMG submission 204944) | Microbial mat bacterial communities from mineral coupon in-situ incubated in ocean water Damariscotta River, Maine, United States -... | ecosystem: Environmental > Aquatic > Marine >... | reverse complement strand
GCTTGACTTGCCATCTTTGTATGAATGCCATAAACCACCATCAGTTTTTAATTGCTGTTCAATGATAAAATTTGCGTTCTTTATGGCCAAGTCTAGGTATGATTTCTCTCCGAAAGTCAGGTAGGCATCAACAAGCCCAAGTATAGTTAAGGCATTCCAAGAAGTCAATGATTTATCATCCAATCCAGGACGAATTCTTTCGTCTCTTTTATCTTTCAGTTTCTGTTTAATGTCTTTTATTTTTGCTTTGTATTCCTCAATTGATAGGTTGGATTTTACAGCAAGTTCTTCGTCGCTAGCGTTTCGAATAAGTATGTATTTATCATCCTCCCAATAACCAAATTCATTGATGTTAAAGTGTGCTTTGGTCAATTCAAAGTCTTCATTTAAAACTGATTTTAATTCTGATTCGCTCCATACATAATACTTGCCCTCTTCTCCTTCAGAATCTGCATCTAAGGCCGAATAAAATGCTCCATTCTCATGCATCAATTCATTCTGGATAAACTGGATGCTTTCATCGACCAATTCCTTGTACATTTCATTTTTCTCTAAACGATATGCCCTTGAATAAAGAGAGATCAATTGTGCATTATCATAAAGCATTTTTTCAAAATGGGGAACCTTCCATTCGATGTCGGTCGAGTAGCGGGCAAAGCCTCCTCCTACATGATCATATATCCCTCCATATGCCATTTTTTCTAGGCTTCGAAAAAGGTGTTCTTTGACTTCTATGTCATCTGTATGATAGTAATAATTTAAAAAGAAGTCATAGTTATTGGGCATTGGAAATTTAGGTGCACGATCATTGCCTCCAAATTCATCGTCAAATGTGCCTTTCCATTGTTCCAGCCCTTTTTTCAACATGCCTAAATTGAATTCAGTTTTATCGTTATTCAATTCGATCAATTCAGAGGACTTTACTCCTTCAGTAAGTTGATTGGCATATTTTTCTACTTCATCTATTTGGGTGCGGTACAATTTGTCGATGCGGAATAGAACATTTCGCCAATCTTCTTTACGAAAATAAGTTCCTCCGTAAAATGGCCTGCCATCAGGAGTTGCGAAGCAATTTAGTGGCCATCCTCCACTTCCAGTCATAAGTTGGACTGCATTCATATACACTTGATCAATGTCGGGCCTTTCTTCTCGATCAACTTTTATACAAACAAAATTTTTATTCATTAAACGTGCTATTGAAGTGTCTTCAAATGATTCATGTTCCATGACATGGCACCAATGGCAGGCAGAATAACCAATGCTGATAATAATAGGCTTGTTTTCTTCTTTTGCTTTATTCAACGCTTCATCTCCCCAAGGCATCCAGTCTACTGGATTATGCGCATGTTGCAATAAATATGGGCTAGATTCATCTATTAAGTCATTTGTATACAAATGTTCTTTTTCCATTTTTTGCTTGTCTTTTAAAGAAGATGGGTTGTTGTTAATGCAGCTATTCAGTGTAACTACTAGACTAATCAATAGGAAATATTTCATGGAGTAATCTTGAAGAAAGTAAAGTTACGTTTAGTTGGTCTTATTTTTTTCAGCTCCTGCAATTACCAAAACAACTTCACCTTTAAGCGTATTTGATAAATAATATTCTTCCAATTCCTTAAGACTCCCTCTAACGCATTCCTCATGCATCTTGCTAATTTCTCTACATACTGCACAGGGACGGTCTTCTCCAAAGTATTGTTGGAGCTGCTTGAGTGTTTTTAACAACTTGTGAGGAGATTCGTACAAAACCATTGTGCGTTTTTCTTCAGCAAGTGCCATTAACCTTGTTTGCCGACCTTTTTTTGGTGGTAGAAAGCCCTCGAAAACAAATCGCTCTGACGGCAATGCTGAATTGATAAGTGCTGGCACAAATGCGGTTGCTCCAGGAAGACAATCTACAGTTAGGCCTTCACTTACGCAACGACTAACAATTAAATAAGCTGGGTCTGATATGCCTGGTGTTCCAGCATCAGTGATCAAAGCAGCCCGCTCTCCATTTTTTATTCGTTCAACCAAAGAATCAACAACTCTATGCTCGTTGTGCTGATGATATGACTTTAAAGGTTTATTGACGTTGTAATGTTTCAATAATTTACCACTGACTCGTGTGTCTTCGCATAAAATGAAGTCTACTTCCTGCAATGTTTCTATAGCTCTATAGGTCATGTCGGCTAAGTTCCCAACTGGAGTAGGCACAATAAAGAGTTTAGACATTCGATTAATTTGCGTAAAAGTACATGAAATAGGAAGATTGATGTGAATGCTAGATATGCCCGATTAAGTGTTAATTTGCATTATGGAGATAAAGCTTTCAGCTGTCATCATTACGTATAACGAAGAGCGGAACATCGAAAGGTGTTTAAATTCTTTGGATGGAATTGCGGATGAAATCATCGTTGTTGATTCTTTTTCTACCGACAATACAAAGTCGATATGCATAGCTGCAGGGGCTCAATTTATTGAACATAAATTTGAAGGTCACATTGAACAGAAAAATTGGGCAAAAGAACAAGCACGTTTCGATTATATACTTTCACTCGATGCCGACGAAGCGCTTGACGATAAGCTAAGGTTAGTGATGCTTGCAGTTAAAAAAAATTGGGAGTTTGATGGCTACAGCATGAATCGACTGACCAACTTTTGCGGACAATGGATAAGGCATTCCGGTTGGTACCCTGATGTGAAATTGCGTGTGTTTGACCGTCGAAAAGCTGAATGGGGCGGAGATAATCCTCATGATAAAATCATCATGAATTCGACTGCAAGTGCTACTCATCTACCGGGGAATATCTTGCACTATTCCTTTTACACACTCGATGAGCACATGCAACAAATCAATAAATTTTCAACCATAGGAGCAAAGGCACTGCATCAAAGAGGAAAGCGGTCTTCATGGTTAAAGGTTTTATATAAACCTGCAGCTAAATTCATTAAATCCTTAATTCTACAAAAAGGATTTCTTGATGGATACTTTGGCTGGATCATATGCAAACGATCTTCTTATGCAAACTATCTAAAGTATAGAAAATTATACTTGCTTCAGCGGGGCAAATCAATTGACGAATAAAAATGAAGGTCTTACACATATCGACTGCAATGAGTTGGCGAGGAGGAGAGCAGCAATTGGCTTACCTTATTGAAGAGTTAAAAGGCCGTATTGGACTATTCGTTGTTTGCTCGAAAGATTCTTCTATGGAGACTTTTTGTAAACACTCGGACATACCTTTTTATTCAATGCCTAAGCGAGCTGGTCTTAATTTTCGGATAGCAAATAAATTGGCGCAAATGTGCAAAAAAGAAAAGTTTACTTGCATGCATACCCATGATGCTCATGCACATACGCACACATTTTTGTCTGCGATCTTATTTGGAAACACTACTCCTTTGATTGTAAGTAGAAGGGTGGATTTTCCAATTCAAAAGAACTGGCTATCACGACTAAAGTACAATCATGCATCAGTAAAGAAAATTCTTTGTGTGAGTGAGGCAATTTACTCTATTATTGCAGAGGATTTATCAGACCATCAAAAGATTCATGTAGTTTATGATGGAATCAATGTGGAAAAATTTAATTCTCCTAAACCGAAACTGCGAAAAGAACTCGGCCTCTCATCAGATCATTTTATTGTAGGGAATACATCAGCATTGGCAGATCATAAAGATTATTTTACCTTTTTAAAGGTGGCTGATCGATTTATTGAAAACAACATTGACACGCACTTTGTGATTATAGGTGAAGGACCGATGGAAAATGAAATCAAATCTTTTAGCTCAACTTTAAAGAACAGAAGTAATATTCACTTTGTGGGGTTTAGAAATGATGTTTCTGAGATTTTAAGTGAGTTGAATGTCTTTCTAATTACCTCAAAAACAGAGGGGCTTGGCACTTCTATTTTGGATGCATTGGCAGCTAAAGTGCCTGTGGTGGCAACAAAGGCAGGAGGCATTCCAGAGATAATAAAAGATGAACAAAATGGGCTGCTTTGTGACGTGGGAGATATACAATCTATAGTTACATCAGTAACAAGAATGAAAGCTGATTTGATTTTCCGAAAAAGAATCATTGATAATGGACGTCAATCAGTGATGCGTTTTTCAAAAACGCAAATGGCTGAAAATACATTGCAACATTATGAAGACTTAAAGTAGTGAGGATTTAATGCAAAACTAAATAGGCTCCAAAACAAAATGAAGAGGGTGACACCTGCCTGTGTTTCAAGGGTATCTTCTGTAAAAAATGACAAGCAAGCAAGTAGCCAAAATGCAGTAAAAACTCTATTCTTTTGAAAAATTGTAATCAATGGGATAAGCAAATACACAATAAAAAATGCCATTCCAATCATGCCTAAACCTACGCCTATACTTAAATATTGATTATGTGCTCGTCTTCTAAATTGTTGGTCTAGGTGCAGTTTTTCTCGTTCATAGAACTCTTTAAATGATTTTTCAACATCTCCTGTGCCAACACCTACTAGGGGGTTAATTTTAATGAGTTCTATTGCTGTCTCCCAATAAACAAGTCTTAGTGCAAATGAGAAACTATTCGCCGTGCCCGACTCTTTAAATTTTTCAAGCTCATAAAAGGTTTGATGAATTCTATTTTCTATAGGCCAATGATTGACATAATAAACATTTGCAATACCGTGCTCAATCGCATAGATATCCGAATCAGTTAATTGACTAACACCGTTGGCATCCTTTTTCAAGCCCTTAGAGGACATATATCGAAGAATCGTTTTCGTCAGAGATTGTTCTTTTAAATCATTTCCAAAAAAATCCATATTGCTTCGATTATTCCATGCCTCCTCTAATTCTTTCCATGCAACATAACGATATATGTAAACCCCATTTTCTTTTAAATATAAATCACCATCCCAACTATACAATTCTCCTACTAAAGTTCTAGCTGGAAAGAAACTCTCTTGGTTGTAATCCAATGGTATTGTTTCATGATAGTCTTGATAAACCTTAAAAACAAGCACGCCTCCCATGAGTAAAGTAATTGTTAAGAATGTAGAAAACATCATGGTAAGTGAGCTTAAATAGCTCTTTTTTAAAAGACCACTGATGAAGAAAAATACTCCTAAAACAATTAGTACTGCCAGTCCTGTATAGAGTTGGAAGAGAATTAAACACGTAAAAAACCAGAGAATGAGTAATGGCCGTATGAAACGGTATTTATTAAGAAAACAATCTGGTTGAAACAGCACTAAAACTATGGTCAAACTTATGTTAAGACCATATCGAATATGAGATATGAAAATAGAAAGGTCTCTCTTGTCAATAATGATCTCGGAAGTAAGCCCAAGGTATTTTAGAAAACTTATAAAGCTCAGGATTGTAATTGTAATCAGGTATACAAAAAAAAGAAAATGCCATTCTTTCTTGCGCAGAACTTTCGTTGTACCTATGATCAATGGCAATACTAAAAGTGGGAGTTTTACCGTAGCGTCCTTTACCGCATACTCCATATCTTCAGACCATGCAAAGCCCAAAAGGTGCAAGCCAAAAAATAAAATCATCAAGAAAATGATGGGCTGATTGAATGCTCTTCTCAACTTTTGATCAAAATCCAATTCTGCTATCCAATTGCCAATTAGGATCAGTTGACCAATGCTCATCAAGATATTGGACCAACCTAAGCCACATAAAATTGTAGCAAGTCCTAGCAAGTATGCATTTCTATGGTTAATCCACTTTTTGAGTGGAGAAGATTCAGGAATGTAGTCGAATAATGCCAATCTAATTGCGCTCTTCTTCAGATTTGATTCCAGCCAAAATATCTTTGTAAAGATTCATTTGCTGAAGAAGTTTCTTTGCTTCTATGATTTCAGTATCATTTTTTAACGATTGCTTTATACGGCCTTTTTGATAATAATACCTTGACGCTATTTCACTTTCTAAAAGAGTTTTGATTTCATTCTTGAATTTATTCAAGTCACTAAGTTTATCATGTTTTATCCTAGCCTCCAATGCTTCGTACTCATTTTGAATGCCTTCGAAGTACTTTTCTTTCTCAGCAGTTTTTTTAAGCTTGGTTAATAACTGCTCACTCTTTGTTTGATACTCATAATCTTTGTCCGCTAAAAAAGTAATAAAAGCTTGATAGTCTTCATCACTAAACTTGAATGTACCAGCGGTTTCAATGCTGTTTTGTTTTGAAAAATAAAGTGTTGCATAATCAAAAATGTGGTGTTTTCTCATCAAGGTAAGTGCAAGCTTGCTCATTTTTGAACGTTCAATGTCCACATCGGGCTTGATTCCTTTACCATCGTATACTTTTCGTTTGTTATTCAATGTTTTAAAAACACCTATCAAAGAATCTGGTACTTCTTTTGCTTTGCCACTGTTGTCTCTATGACTATAATCTAATTTCTGTATACATCTTCCACTTGGGATGTAATATTTCGCTACTGTTACTTTCAGTTGTGCATTGTAGCTAAGTGGTCTCGTTTGTTGCACCAATCCTTTTCCAAAGGTCTCTCTTCCCATAATTACAGCGCGATCATAATCTTGCAATGTGCCTGCAACTATTTCAGAAGCTGAAGCAGAATTCTCATCTACAAGAATAACCACAGGCATTTTTGTGTCGATGGGTTCGTTTACTGTGCGATAGGTCGCATCCCATTCTTTCAATTTTCCTTTGGTCTCTACCACAATTTGTCCTTTTGGAATTACCGTATTTACGATGTGTACTGCTTCCATCAATAAGCCACCACCATTGCCGCGCAAGTCAAAAATTAAACTTTTCATACTGTCCTTTTTCAATGCCTTAAGTGCGTCAATGAATGATTGAGAGGAGGTTTGTGTAAAGCTGATCAATTTGATGTAGCCTATTTTATCTTCAAGCATTCCGTAATAGGGGACATCGTCAATTTTAATTTTTTCCCGCACAACAGTAACATTCCTTAGTGAGGCATCAATAGGGTTTTTAACTTTTAATTCCACTTCAGTGCCAGGTTGTCCTTTCAAAAACTCACTAATTTCTGTAGTACTTTTTCCTTCTACTATTTTGTTGTCAATTTCTACAAGGATGTCCCCAGCTTTTAGGCCTGCTTTGTAGGCTGGGAAATTTTCATAGGGCTCTGAAATGACTACAAGATTACTGTCTTTGTGAATCAATGCACCAATTCCTCCGTACTGCCCAGTGGTCATAAATTTGTAGTCTTCGATTTTTGATTCTGGAATATAGTTGGTGTAAGGATCCAAAGAAGTCAGCATTCCGTCAATGGCTGTTTTCATCAATTCCCCTGGTTTGGTTTCATCAACATAATAGGTGTTGAGTTCTCGCATCAAAGTGCTAAAAATGTCAAGATTTTTCGAGATTTCGAAGTAATTGTCTGCAAAACCATAAGAGAGCCAAACGCTACCGCTCAGCACCAAGCCTAGTAATCCTAATTTAATTTTTTTCATTTGTAAGTTTTTTTGGTACCGGGTCATAACCGCTGCCTCCCCAGGGGTGACAAGAAGATATTCTTTTAATGCTTAAATAGCACCCTTTGAATAAACCATGCGTTTTAAAGGCCTCAATGCTATATACTGAACAAGTTGGTTGGTATCTACAGTGTGCTCCCAGAAATGGGGACAAGGTATATTGATAAATTCGAATTAAAAAAACAAAGAATTTAACGATGATGCTTTGCATAGATGTCCTCCAAACGTCGTAAAAGTAATATTATTTTAACCTCAATTTCTTTGTAGTTGTTTCCATGTGTCCCATTGAATAGAATCACCAGACCTAAAGTTTGCTCATCTGCTTCAACTACTGATCTCAGAGAGTTTCTATGAAGACGATAGGCTTCTCGAAGTCGTCGCCTAAATAGGTTTCTATCCACAGCTTTTTTGAATTTCTTCTTGGGCACGCCAATTAAAAATTTAATGCTGCTTTGTTCGTCTAATTCTGGCAGCAGGGAATGAATGACTGTCAATGGTGGTTCGTGGAGACGTTTCCCATTTTTGAAGATAAAGTCAATCTCACTTTTTTTATGAAGCCTTTCCGTCTTTTTGAGTTGAAATTGCATTGAATAAAAATAAAAAAAGCATTGATGACATCATCAATGCTTCTTTTTCATTGAGCTTAAAATTTATTTTTTATTTTGCTTTTTTATGTATTGTTCAAGTGCCATCGTCATTGAAGGAGCCTCAGGCTTAGGAGCCGCAATGTTTATTTTGAGACCTGCCTTTTCTGCGGCTTTCGCGGTAGTTGCACCGAAAACAGCAATGCGCGTATCGTTTTGCTTGAAATTTGGGAAATTCTCATACAAAGAGGCGATACCTGCAGGACTAAAAAACACCAATACATCGTAATTGACATTTTCTAAGTCAGAAAGATCACTGCACACTGTGCGGTATAACATTGCTTTGTCAAACTCAATTCCATTCTTTTCTAAAGTGTCTGGGATTTCTTGTTTCAAAATGTCCGAACAGGGCAAAAGGAATTTTTCGTTTTTGTGTTTTTTAATCAATGGAAGTAGATCTTCTATGCGTTGTCTTCCATGGAAAATTTTTCTTTTTCTGTAAACAACATATTTCTGAAGGTAATAAGCAGTTGATTCTGATATGCAGAAATATTTCAAAGTATCAGGCACTTGATACCTTACTTCTTCGGCAATTCTAAAAAAATGATCAACAGCATTGCGGCTGGTAAAAATGACTGCGCCAAAATCTTGAATGTTTACTTTTTGCTGACGGAATTCTTTCGACCCAACTCCTTCTACATGTATGAAAGGTCTAAAATCAACCTTCACTTTGCAATTGTCGGAAAGATCAAAATAAGGAGATTTTTCTGTTTCAGGTTCCGGTTGTGATACTAAAATTGTTTTAACTTTCAAAGCAGAAGTGTTTAAATTAGCAAGTACTAGAACTCTTCTTTAGAGTTGATTGTCAATCCATTTACCAATGATTAACCATGGTAAAATTTCGAGGGTGCAAAGATACAAAATAATCAATAACAAATTTTCACCATTTTGTTTTCCGATGATAAAGCCTCGGACCAATTGAATCCCCATAAGTAAAATGAGGAGCGCAAGACCTAAGATTATCAGCGTAAGTGAATCGATGTTTGAGTAAAGCAACAAGGCCGACAATGTAAGATAAATGACACCAAGGTATTTATTGAATAAATTGGATTGAAAAATGTACTCTTCTATTACTTCTTCAATCCTCCAGAGCCAGGCGGTGAATTTGTACAGAAATAATTTTATGGAGAAGTACACGACAATGCTTAAAAAAAAGACGAGAAAGTGCAATTTGAATGAGAAATTCTGAGGAATTATGTAGTAGTAAACGAGTCCAAAGAATAAGGAAACACTAATCAGAAAATTTAAATTCAGCGCAATGTTTACCGGATGGCTATAGACTTTCTCATAGCGAATGATTTGTTTGGACAGTTTCCAATTCAATGCTGTTTGGGCCAACATCTTGAATCTCTTTCTGTGGAAGGCACTTACATAAGCAATTGACAGACATCCAAACAAGACAAAAAGCAAGAGGACATCAGGAAAAGGTTCTTGCTTTTTAGTTGTGTCGAAGTATTTCTGATTGGCCGCCTTTTCGGCCATCACTGCTGTTGTAAGCTCTATTTTTTGGTGTAAAGTGAGCACATTTGTACTACTGTCCCGAATGTTTAACGCCCAATTTGGGGCTTGCTCAATTTCTAACTTCGATGTATCCTTCATTGATGCATCAAAAATATCCAAACCCCATGAACTCATTCGGCAATGGTTGGTTTCTTTTATCCCTAATTTTGCAGAAAATTATTCATTATGTCCACAGATCGATTTCAAGCACCTGATTATTATGAAATAGATGATTTGCTCACAGAAGAGCATAAGTTGATAAGAGAATCCGTTAGGTCTTGGGTAAAGCAAGAAGTGAGCCCAATCATTGAAGATTATGCACAAAAGGGAGAGTATCCCATTACGTTGAACAAAGGCATTGCGGAATTGGGGGGCTTTGGGCCATACATCCCTGCTGAATATGGTGGAGCTGGCTTGGATCAGATTTCTTACGGATTGATTATGCAAGAATTGGAAAGAGGAGATTCAGGCATTAGATCAGCAGCTTCGGTACAGAGTTCATTGGTGATGTACCCAATTTATCAATATGGCAATGAAGCGCAACGCAAGAAATACTTGCCCAAGCTTGCCTCTGGTGAATGGGTAGGGTCCTTTGGTTTAACCGAACCAGATTACGGTTCCAATCCTGGCGGCATGATCACCAATTTTAAAGATGCTGGTGACCATTATGTATTGAATGGTGCTAAAATGTGGATTACGAATTCGCCGATATGCAATGTGGCGGTTGTTTGGGCAAAAAATGAAGAAGGAAGAATACATGGCTTGGTTGTAGAACGAGGCATGGAAGGCTTTACCACTCCTGAAACACACGGCAAATGGTCATTGAGAGCCTCTAGAACAGGGGAGTTGGTGTTTGACAATGTAAAGGTGCCTAAGGAAAACCTCTTGCCCAACAAATCTGGTTTGGGAGCACCTTTGGGTTGTTTGGATTCTGCTCGTTTTGGCATTGCTTGGGGGGCCATTGGTGCAGCCATGGATTGTTATGATTCAGCTTTGCGTTACTCCAAAGAACGCATTCAATTTGATCAGCCGATTGCTTCCTTCCAATTGGTGCAAAAAAAATTGGCCGAGATGATAACTGAGATTACTAAAGCGCAATTGTTGGCCCTGCGGTTGGGCCAATTGAAAAATGATGGCAAAGCCACCACCCAACAAATCTCTATGGCCAAGCGCAATAATGTGGATATGGCCTTGAAAATTGCTCGAGAAGCACGGCAGATTCATGGAGGTATGGGCATTACAGGAGAATATCCTATTATGCGCCACATGATGAATTTAGAGTCTGTGATTACCTATGAAGGTACCCACGACATTCATCTGCTGATTACTGGCATGGACATTACAGGGGAAAATGCTTTTCGTTAGTTACTTTTTAAAATATTCTCCAATTGCTTACGTAGAAACGTAATTTCTTCACTTAGGTGTTTAATCTGATTTTCATACTGTTCTCTTTCCTTTTCAGAATAAGCATAATAATTTTGATTTATGCCGTAAGCATCTCCCTTGTTTTTGAAAATAAATCGCTCATCAAAACCCATAATTTGTTGAGGGCTAACATTCAGTACCTCGCTAATCTTTTACAAGCGATTCAAACTGAGCTCAAGTTCATTGTTTTCAATTCTGCTGTAATTGCGTTGGTTGATTTCCAATTCTTTTGCTATATATTCTTGAGTATAGCCTTTTAACTCTCTGATTTTTCGAATGTTCTGACCAATTTCCATTCTAATGTTTAGGGTCTAAATTAGACATTGTATGACGTATATTAGACCAATTAATTTAAATAATTGATTGTAAGATATGTACATTTATTGATGCTGTAAAGTGCTTAAATGCAAAGCTTTAAAAACAATCCGATTTTGTCTTTGGAGAGACATCCAATATTTATGAATCGCTTATAGAGAGTAAGCATAGCAAGAATTTTTCAGCACAATTAAAATAATTTTAACTTAAATCAAACAAAATGAGAAGTTTAATAAAAGAAATTTTACTACTATGTTTAATTAGCACAATTATAGCTAGTTGTGAAAAGGATTCCTTCGTACAACATGATGAAAACACAAATAATTCACACTCAATATCAATTGAAAGTGCTATTCCTAATTTGATAAGTTACAAGGATGTTTTTGAACAGACCGAATTAACTCATGTCGATCAATTAATAATTAATGATTTGAAAGTATTTTCAAGAGTCGTAGATGGGAAAAATTTGAACAACCTAACTTTCAATACAGAACAATCTTCAAAAGTAATATATGGCTTAATTTATTATACTAAAGATGATATTTTGAATGGAATCGGTGTTCATTATTTTTCTTCTGAAAGAAAAAATAATCTATTTGATTTGTATAAAATAGATACGAAAGGATTTGATAAGGTAATATCTCTTATTGCAAATGAGTTAGCATTTTCAGAAATATCATATCTTAGTGTAAATACTTTCGATAATTCAGATATTGATATGATATTTCCTAGAGAAATAGAAAGAGAAAAGACTAATAATGATTTTAGTGATTTGAGATTAAAAGTTGAATTGGATTATATTAAAAACAAGTACACTAAGTCAAAGAAAGTGAGTAAGGCTTTAACTTCTACAAGTTATCAAGGTTGTGGATATGTGGGAAACTGCAAAACTACAATTGGAAACGTATGTAGACCAGGTCTATATCACTGTCAACAAGGGGGAGGTATTTGTCCAATGGATGCTGCATTAGATTATAGTGAGGAAAACGCTAGTTCAGCTGATCATAATGATTTTATCAATTCAGGAGATAGAGAAAACTTTCACAGATTTAGAGATGAGTTTCTATATAATTCGACTGCAGGTACAGAATATTCAGAGACCTTTTACAGTATTAGCGAGCAGTTCGTAGATGCTCTTGATTTAATTGTACTAGGAAAAATAGTAGATGTAATGCCTAATATTAATGATGCGGTTGAAAATTTATTTGATACGACATACACAGGACATATAATTGATTCACAACTTAGAGATGATATTTTTGATATTTGTATATCCGTAAAGTCGCCTAAAATGATTAATTTAGATGCCTAAAGCCGTAAAAACCATGAATATATTTTCATTTTCAGCACACTTTGGAGACGAGGAGGCTTGTCGCTATCATTTTAAAGAG
>Ga0316208_1003027_pt1 | contig 12718 bp, 7 predicted proteins | sample 3monopyrite_MG_FD_204944 | JGI IMG/M metagenome (GOLD analysis project Ga0316208, IMG submission 204944) | Microbial mat bacterial communities from mineral coupon in-situ incubated in ocean water Damariscotta River, Maine, United States -... | ecosystem: Environmental > Aquatic > Marine > Coastal... | reverse complement strand
GTGGCTTCAGCCAGTTGACTAACTCCGCGACGGAAAGTCCGGCTGAAGCCGGCTCACCAGATTGTCCATTGCTCAGACACCACCGGCTAAAGCCGGTGGCAAATAAAACGAGAATCCAGCGGTGAAAATCGTTAATGGCGTTGCCCGTTCCTGGCACTCGCAGCCGCACGGTTAGAGGCGGGAGAAAACGACAAGTAGAGGCGGGAGAGAACGACAAGGCGCTCGCAGCACTGAAGATGTTCCCGGAATCGGACCATCCCACCGAGTCCGCCATCCGCCTGCTTCTGCTCGCGCGTTCTCACGGCCGGCTTGATCACAGCGAACAGGCACAGGACACGCGCAACGAACTGGCCGAGCATCTCGAAGCCAATCCGCTCCCACCCCCTTACGATTGGCTGAATGCCGAATCAGTACGGACAGGATCGCAGTCGCCGTGACGAATGAACAAGAAATTTCGGAGTTGGTCTCCCGATCAAACTGGTTGCCGGCCCCCTCGCAGCAATCGGACGCGCGTCATGCGACTGATTGTCGGATGAAACGTGCGCCAGTATGCTCGTCTTTCGTGGCGTTTTCTCGACAAAATCGGCTTGTACGAGAATTGTCAAAACACGTTTGCCCCTGCAGTTGGTGACCTGATTTGCCAGTACGTGGCCACTAAATCGGTCGCTGCACGGCGGGAGCTGTTGCCACATCCTGACCGTCTGTGTGCTCTCCGTACGCAGACACGCCGAACACGTGCCTCATCGTTGTCGGCATCCATCGCCCGAAGCAAGGAACAGTTGAGACATGACTCTCGAATTACCCGCTACCGGCACGCGCCGACATCCGCTCGCCCGGCTGATCGTCATGGCAGCTCTTCTTCTGTTCCTGCCGATGATGGTGCAGACAGGTTTGGCTCAGGGCGACGGTGCCGATTCACAAGTCACGGCCCCGACCGACGCTCCCGCAGCGGTCAGCACGCTCGACACCGGCGACACCGCGTGGATTCTTGTCGCGACGGCTCTTGTCCTCTTTATGAACATTCCGGGTCTCGCACTTTTCTACGGCGGACTTGTCCGGACGAAGAACGTGCTTTCGGTGCTCATGCAGTGCCTGGCCCTGACCGCAATGATCTCAATCATCTGGCTCGGTTTTGGTTACAGCCTGGCGTTCGACACGACGGGCATGGTTGAGGGGACGGTGAATCTCAACTCGTTCATCGGAGGCACGTCGAAAGCGTTTCTGGCAGGCGTGACTGGCGACACGATGTGGGGAACGATTCCCGAACCGTTGTTCTTCGCCTTCCAGATGACCTTTGCGATTATCACTCCGGCGCTGATCGTCGGCGCGTTCGCTGAGCGGATGAAGTTTTCGGCGATGCTCTGGTTCTCTGGCATCTGGCTGATCGTCGTGTACCTGCCGATTTGCCACATGACGTGGGGCGGAGCGGGCGGACTGTTTGCCGACTGGGGAGTCTTTGACTTTGCCGGCGGCATTGTGGTTCACATTACGGCCGGAGCTGCGGCTCTGGTTGCCTGCATCGTTATTGGACCTCGCACAGGATTTCCGAAATCCGTCATGGCTCCGCACAGCGTGACACTGACCGTCGTCGGAACGGCGATGCTGTGGGTCGGCTGGTTTGGCTTCAATGCGGGAAGCGCTCTGGGAGCCAACGGCTCGGCAGCGATGACGCTGGTCGCGACTCACATGTCAGCGGCCGCCGCGACGCTGACATGGATGGGGATCGAATGGTTCAAAACCGGAAAGCCCAGCGTGCTCGGAGCGGCAACGGGAGCCATCGCCGGCCTGGCCGCGGTCACTCCGGCCTCGGGATTCATCGGACCGATCGGTGGACTGGGAATCGGGATCGCATCCGGCCTGATCTGCTTCTGGGCAGCGACATCGCTCAAGAAAAAGTTTGGCTATGACGACTCACTGGACGTCGTCGGCGTTCACGGAGTCGGCGGTCTGGTCGGCACGTTACTCGCGGCCGTCTTTGCCGCAGAAATGTTCGGCGGAACTCAAGGCAGCGAATACAGCATCGTCGGCCAGCTCAAAGTTCAGGCCGGGGCGGCATTGATAACGACGATCTTTACGCTGATCGCAACGTACATCGTCATCAAAGTCGTCGACGCAACGATCGGTCTGCGAGTCACCGAACAGGAAGAACTCAGCGGCCTGGACCTCGCGCTGCACAGCGAGGTCGGTTACAACATGAACGAGTAACCGCCGACGAAAACCTCTGCCCCGATCCGTCACTCACTGATCGAGGCAAAGGCAATCTCGCGACAACAATCCAACCGGCCGTCATCGCAACTTCTGCAGTGACGGCCGGTTTTCGTTTGATCGAGGGCCAAACTTCACCACCCCTCTACCGGTCATTCCCGCGCAGGCGGGAACCCAGAACGACCGAGAAACTGGTTTCCCGCCTGCGCGGGAATGACGGACGTCGCCGCTCGAATCGAAAGCAGAAAGTCATCTCGGACTCACCCCATGTCGCCGCTGCCAACTCAGTGAATCGAGATTTGAACGGCCGCGTGTTACAAAACTGCTGGCGAGACTCGATCAGTGAACCTGGGAGACTTCGAATGTTGTTTGCAGTACGGCGGCGGATGGAATTCGGTGGGCTTGTTCTGGCTCTGGCAGCGTTTTGCGCGACGCTGGCAATCGTCGAGCAACTTTCAGCAGCTGACGACCCCAGGCCAGCATGGACGACGTCAAAGATCACCGGCACTCCGTCACCGCCACCGCCGTACGCGATTCGGCCTGCGTATCCCAATTTGTCATTCGACAATCCAACGAGTCTTGAGGAACTGCAGAGTGGCCGCATTCTCGTCAGCGAGATCGGCGGGAACATCTACACGTTCATGAAGGACTCAGAGGCACGACAGAAGGACCTGTTGCTGACAATTGACGGCGGGAAAATCTGGCACGCAACGGCTTATCGTCAGAGCGGCCCCAAATGGGAGCTGTTTGTGTGCTATTCGAAAGAGGGCACATCGTACGTTTCACGATTTCAGGTCGCGGGTGAGACGCCCAAAGCCGATCCGCAGAGTGAAGAGGTCATCCTCACCTGGCCGGCCGGAGGTCATAACGGCGGGTGCCTGCGGTTCGGGACGGACGGCATGCTTTACATCTCGACCGGCGACGGTTCAGGACCAAACCCTCCGGACGGTCGAACGGCCGCCCAGGATGTTTCGAACCTGTTTGGTTGCGTCCTCAGAATTGATATTCGAAAGAAGGACGAAGGAAAGAACTACGCGGTCCCGTCGGACAATCCGTTTGTCGATCTCGACGGAGCACGGCCGGAAATCTGGGCGTACGGTTTGCGGAATCCCTGGAAGTTCGGCGTCGATCGAAAAACGGGCGACATCTTCGCAGCAGACAACGGCTGGGAATCCTGGGAAATGGTGCACCGCATTGTCCGAGGCGGCAACTGCGGCTGGCCAATCATGGAAGGTCGAGCGGTTCTGCGCAGCGAAGTCACTCAAGGGCCAACACCAATTCGGCCGCCGGTCAAAGATCACTCGCACACCGAAGCGAACTCAGTGATTGGCGGCCCGATTTACCGCGGCAACAAGTTGCCCGAACTGGACGGAACTTTCATCTACGGCGACTATATCACGGGCACGATCTGGGGCCTCAAGTCGGACGGCAAAGATTCTTACACGCACCAGGTTCTTGTCGACACCGATCAGCGCATCACCGCATTCGCCGAAGGTTCCGCGGGAGAACTCTTCGTTCTCGATTATGACTACACCGGGCAAATCTACGAGCTGATCCCGTCAGGCCTCGAAGACAAGTCGGCGAACTTCCCAAAGCTTCTCAGCGAGACCGGCCTGTTCACATCTCTAAAAATGATGACGCCTGCTCCGGGCGTTGTGCCGTATGACGTCGTGGTTGAACGCTGGGTCGATGGGGCGACGACGAAGCGCTGGGCTGCGATACCCGACTCAGGATCAATCACTCTCGGGAAGGGCAAGACACCCGCCGTCTACCCCGAGGGCACGGTCTTTGCCAAACAACTGACGCTGCCAATCGACAGGGCTGGCCGAGGTGAGTCGCTGGAAATTCCACTGGAAACGCAGCTGCTTCACTACGAGAACGGAATGTGGCATCCCTACAGCTACCTCTGGAATGACGAAAAAAGCGACGCGATGCTCGTTGACTCGGCAGGGACGGACCACGAGTTCCGCTACTCCTTGCCCGGCGCCGCTCGTGATGAAGTCGAGGAGAGTTCCTGGCACGCCAATGCCGAGAATGAATGCCGGATGTGCCACAACGCCGGCTCCGGATTCGTGCTGGGGTTTGTCCCGGATCAACTCGACCGAACGTTACGTGCATCGAATGAGAACCTGCAGAATCAACTTGACTCACTCGTCAGTCAAAAAGTGATTGCCGAGGCCAGCCGACCGGACAATGCTCGCGGAAAACTGGTCGACCCTCACGACGAAACACAGAGCCTCAACGACCGCGCGAGATCCTACCTGCACGGTAACTGCAGCTCGTGCCATCATCCCGGAGGGAATGCGATCGTTTCGTTCTACCTTCGTCGTGAGTTGCCGTTCCAGGATCTCAAGACCAACAAAGGGACGGGGATCGGCACGTTCGGTCTCGAACATGCAAAGCTGATTGTGCCGGGCGATCCGTATCGATCGGTGCTGCTGTATCGAATGTCGAAGCTCGGCTATGCACGAATGCCGTACATTGGCTCGAGAGCGGTCGACAGCAAAGGCGTCGCATTAATCGAGAAGTGGATTGGTTCGATGCCACACCAAATGAGCGATCAGGATTCAGCTCCGGTCCGACTGGGCTCTCGTGATCAGAAGCTGCTGGCCCGTCTGGCTTCACCACAAAAAGGTCCCGCACTCCGCTTCCCAGGCCAGCAGAAAGCCGTCGACTCGCTTGTTGAATCCTCGGCCGGGGCACTCGCCTTGTCGGCAGGCATCCACAGCGGATCAATCCCCCACATCAATACGAGACGCATTTACGACTCAAGCAACAGCGACATCCGTGGTTTGTTCGAAACGTTCATCCCCCAAAAGTCGCGACGGAAGACACTGGGCCGGAATGTCGATCCACAGACCGTGCTTGCTCTGGAAGGAAACGCAACGCGAGGCCGACTAATTTTTTACAGCGACGGAGCACGTTGCCGAAACTGCCATGACCTGAACGACGCTGCGAAGTCGACAGGGCCGACGCTGGTCGAGATCCGCAAGAAGTACCCACGCCGTTCAGAAATGCTGACTCACATTCTCAAACCGTCGCTCAAGGTCGACGAGAAGTTTGCCACATGGAGCGTCGTCACGGACGATGGCAAAATCCAGAACGGCCTGCTTGTCAGCCAGAGTGATTCCGAAGTCGTGCTGAAAACCGCAGAGCGGAAGACCGTTCGGATTGAGAAGTCCGAAATCGACGTCATGAAGAAGAGCCCGCAATCTCTGATGCCCGTAGCAATCCTCAGCGACCAGACCGCCCAGGAAGCCGCAGACCTACTCGCCTGGTTCGGAAACGCGAATTCAAACTGAGACCGTCTCGATGTCGCGAGTCATCGTCCAACGACTGGTGTGTCAGCCATCAGAATGGAGTCATCCTGTGAAGATCGCGTTGACTGTTGCCGCCGCGTTGTGGTGCCTCGCCCGTGTCGCAGAGTGCGCCGATGATTCGGTTGGGCGTCCGAACGTCGTTTTTATCCTGATCGATGATTTACGGTACGACACGTTCGGTTTCATGGGACATTCGTTTGTTGAAACGCCGCACATCGATGCTCTGGCGAAAGGTGGCCTGCAGTTTACTAACGCGTTTGTGACGGCTTCGTTGTGCTCTCCGTCCCGGGCGTCCTTCCTCACCGGCCGGTACATGCACAATCACAAGGTTGTCGACAATGCCGATCGAATGCCCGAAGGGACGCTGACGTTTCCTCAACTGCTGCAGAAGGCTGACTACCAGACGGCGTTCATCGGGAAGTGGCACATGGGCGGATCAAGTGCCGCACCGCGAGCGGGGTTTGATCACTGGGTGAGTTTCGCGGGACAAGGCACGTACGCTCCCGGCAAACACACGCTCAACGTCAACGACACACTCGTCCCGCGTCAGAAGTACATGACCGACGAACTGACGGACTACGCGGTCGACTGGCTGGATGATCGGGCCAGCGACGAGCCGTTTCTGCTGTATCTTTCTCACAAAGGTGTGCACGGGCTGTACGATCCGGCCGAACGTCATCGCGATCGTTACAAAGACGCACCGTTCCCTCAGCCTGCGACGATGGTCAACTCGCCCGCGAACTACGCCGGCAAACCCATGTGGGTACAGGATCAGCGGAACAGCTGGCACGGCGTCGAATATCCTTACTATGGACGTTCGAAACAGTCTCTCGCGGAAATGTATCGGCACTACTGCGAGATGATTCTTTCAATCGATGACAGCGTCGGTCGCGTGATGCAGACGTTGAAGAAACGAGGCGTCGACCGCAACACGCTGGTCCTGTTCACCAGCGACGGCGGACACTTCTGGGGTGAGCACGGTCTGATCGACAAGCGTTGTGCCTACGAGGAATCCATCCGCATCCCGCTCCTCGCGCACGGACCTTCGCTGATCAAGTCGGGGACCCGTTGTGACGCCCTGGTGGCCAATATCGACGTCGCACCGACCTTGCTCGAACTGGCGGGCGTCAGCGTGCCGGGGTCGATCGACGGGCAGAGTTTCGCCGGGCTGTTGAAAGACCCGACCTCAAAAAACTCATGGCGGCAGTCGCTGCTGTATGAGTATTACTGGGAACCTCAGTTTCCGCAGACACCCACCATGTTCTGTCTGCGAGGCAACCGGTTCAAGCTGATCCAGTACCACGGCATCTGGGACACGGACGAACTCTACGACATCGTCAATGACCCAGATGAAACTCGCAATCTGATTCGCGAGTCCGAGCACCAGCAACGAGTCTCGCAGATGCGCCAGCAGTTGCATCAGGAACTGAAAGAGACCGGCGGTCTGGCGATTCCTCTGGGATTCAAACGAAGCCACGGATCAAACCGCCGCAGCGCAGAAGGCTCGAAGCGAGCCGAGTTTCCGTTATACCTCATCGACGAATAGCAACCCGGCAGCATCACGTCATGGCTGCGCCACCTGCCTCGCCGCTGAGAAATTGCTTGGCGAGTTCGATCAGGTGTTCGAGCCGACGCACTTTCGGGCGAACTTCAACAATCCTCTGTTCAGGTAACTCTGCAAGGGCTACTACAGTCGTGATCTGCTCAGCATAAAGTTTGATGGCTGTCGGCTTGCCGATCCCGTGAACCTCAGAGAGTGCTTGCACTGCATCTTCTTCCTCTACACCTTGCAGCTCGGGAGCGGCAGGCTTCAATCCTTTCTCCAGGCCGTTTCGCAGTCGATCCACCTGTTTGTCAAGTTTCGTAATACGTGATTCAAGCAACTTTACAGCGTTCACAACGTCCTTCACGGAAGAAACTGGCTGGTCTTGCTGACGCTCGGCAGTCTCCAGAATACTTCTGACGTCCTGCTCCAGAGCTTCGATTTGCGTGACGATTTCCGAAGTGATCTCACGGGGTAGATCTTTCACCTGTCTGGAGATTAGGTCGTCGACGTCAACGGCAACCTCACGGGCAAGCTGACCGAATCGACCATCCAGTTGATCCAGCCGGCTGCGTGCCTCCGCGAAATTCTGGCTGTTGGCGTTTCGCTGTCCTTCCAGGCTTGTCTGTTGCTTCTCCGCCACGTCTTCCAACTGTTTGATCGCCGACTGCAGAGACTCCATGTCCGCTCGAATCGACGAGACGCCCTCCATCAGTGGAGCCTGTAGAGACCGGAGCAATGATGTCAGGTCTTCCTTCTGCTGGCTGAGTTCGCGACGCGCTTCGAGGCAGTTTCCGGTCATCGTCTCGAACCCGGTGTTTGTTTCGGCATGCAGCTTCTTGAGTTTCCTGGAGGTACCGTCACAACACTCTTTCAACTGCGACCGAATCGACTCAAGGCCACCTCCCACAAATTCCGTTGTGTGGTCGTTGACGGTGGTTGTCCCGTCATTGACCGCCCGCACGAACGACTCACGCAGTCCAGATTCCAGACCCCTCGACTCGGCTTCGATTTTTCCAGTGAATTCCCGGTTGAGCTGGTTCAACTTGGTCTCCAGATCAATCCGAATGTCCCGCGAAGTCGACTGCACGTCCGCCCGTGTTTCTGTGACTGATGTAGAGATCGGCGTGACAGCGTCGGAAATGTGATGGACATCAGCCTCAATTTTTCGAACGTCCGCCTGCAGCTCTCCCACACTGCCAGCGACTGACTTAGCCAGGCCCGACGTCTCGCCCGTGAACGTCGTCCGTGTGTCGTTGATTTCCTGAACCAGCTTCTCAACTCCCTCGTTGATCGCCTCCTTCGTATCGCACGACGACTTAGAGACTGACGCTGAAACGGCATCCACCTTCTCAGCAATCTTCGCCGCTGTTTTCTGACAGCCGGCCTCGATCGTTCGCTCACTGGTCGTCAGTGCTTCGCGGATCTGCTTTGTGGCCGCTGTATCTGCGATTGCATTTGCATCGATCTTTGTGAGAACTGCTTCCACCTTTTCACCGATCTTCGCCGCCGTTTTCTGACAACCGGCCTCGATCGTTCGCTCACTGGTGGTCAGTGCTTCGCGGATCTCCTTTGTGGCCGCGGTATCTGCGATTGCGTTTGCATCGATCTTCGCGAGAACTGCGTCCCTGGCATTCGTCTGAATCGCGTTCACTGCACCGACGGACTGTTTGACATCGTTGCGAGTCTCCGTAATGGCGTTACGCGTCTCGGAGACCGCGTTCCCTACCACGTCGATTCGTGCAACAACTGTTTGCTCCAAAGTGCTGTGGACTGCCGTGACAGCCTTTTCGATTTGGTCACCTTTGGCGATTGTCGAATCGACCTTCGCAGTCATTGCATCAGACGTGCCATCGACGTGAGTCTCCAAAGCCTCCAACTTTGCGGTGATCTTTTTCGTCTCGTCAGAGACGATCGAACTGATGAACGTTTTGAATAAGGGATTCTTGAATATTGTCTGCATGACAATGAGCAATAACACGGGAATCATACCCATGACGCTAGAGCCAATCAGGTTCTCCCATTTACCTTTCAGGATGTCATTTATACCGCTCACAACGCCATCAATGGCTCCCATCTTTTTCCTGATTTCAGCGAACTCTGTAGTCACAGACTTATCCAGAGTTTTGTTTTGTTCATTCAGTTGTTTGTTTCGGCTCCTAAGATCAGCAGCCTCATTATTGCGTTCTGACAACAGGGTCGAGACTTCGACCTTTCTGGTCGCTTCATCATTCGCTCTCTTCGTCTCGTTTACGAGACTTTGACTGACGCCATCCAACTTTGTCCCCAGTATCTTCTTGTCGTCACTCAACTCGCGAATACGTCCCTGCGCCGTCTCCAGGTCCTTGGACAGCAGCAGATGCTTTGTGCTCAGATCGGACAACGCTTTCTGCAACGCAACTATCGTGTTGTCTTTCGTCTGCCCGTCTTCGAGGCACATGGCAAGCTGGGACTGATTCACATTCAACAGAGTCTGCAGCCGATCTCTGTCGGCTATCGTTTCGATAAGACTTTGCTCAAGCAGTCGTTGCTGCTCGGCGCGGTGATTTCGAATGCCATTGCAGCAGTCGCGGGTTCGTGAAAACGCTGTTTCCAGTCCAGTGTCCGATTCCAGCTGCGAGTACCAGCCGCTTCCCGACGTCGCCAGCGATCGCAATGGAGCCGCGATTGATTCGTGCGTACAAACGCCAATCAACGAGAACTTCATTCCCGTTTTGAAGCGGCTGTTCAACTGTGTCGCCTGCCCGTGTGCCACGCCAGGGTCGCAGTCATTGCCGTCTGTGATGATCACGACGAGAGGTTGTGTATTCGAGGGGAGTGACACTGGCCCGCTGTCATCCGCTCCTCCAGTCAACACACGTTCCACCTCATCGAAGCAGGCTGCAAGTTCGCCGTGGCCGGAAGGTTTAAGCACTTCAATGCTGTCGTGAATGCCGTGTCGGTCGGCAGCCTGCAGCGGACTCAGCGGGCGGACTGCCGAGACATCATCCTGCAGCACCAGCACGGTCAACAGCGTGTCAACAGGCACCAGATCAACAACCAGATTCGCAGCCTTTTTCGCCAGTGACAAACGACTGGGATGCCCCGGGTGATTCGGCCAGTACATGCTTTCGGTCGCGTCCAGAACGACCACCACATGCGAGATGACACCGTCATCCGGCCGCGGCGATATCTCCGCCGGTTCACTGATCACCGGGACGGTGGCTGGTACATCCGAAGTCGACTCCGCCTGGACACCAAGCGTCAGGTAAAAGTATGCGGACAGCAACAGACATAATGTTTTCAGTTTTGCGACTCGACCCATGATTCGTCTCCAGAAAACTTCAATGCGGCATAAACGCTGAAATTCAAGCAACTACTGTATCAATCCACAGTGACCCAATGCGTAATTTACGCAAAATAGGAAGTCTCAAATGCTTCGTTAATCAAAACGCACGACTGGAGCGGACTGCCTGCCCAGCGGCCGATCAGGAATGACTTCTGGCACCGGTCGAATTGGCCACGACATATTGCGAGTAGAGACGGCAGCTACTGCTCTCGTCGAACCTGCCCCAACAAACACCGATGTCCCAATTTTATGTTTCTGGACCGTGGGACCCGGCCCATCGTTGGAAAATCACAGTCAGTCCCATTAATAATCAACTGTTTCTATCCACGAATATTCAGTAACAGGACCAATCCCCCATGCAGAATCCAGTCATCGTGATTCCCGGAATTACCGCCAGCGAACTTCGCGACGAGTATCAGGTGCAACCGGAAAACGTCTGGTCAGCGGTCGTCAATCATGACTACGAACGAATCACCCTCCATCCAGACGACGTCCGTTACGAGCGCGACGAGCCAGCCCGGATCCGAGCAGATGCAGTCTTCAATTTGCCTTACGGCGAACTAATCGCTGAACTGCGTCACAACCTCACAGAGAGAGCCGACAAGTCTGTGCCGGTCTATCCCTTTCCCTACGACTGGCGACTTCCGCTGAGTCAGACCGTCGAGCAGCTTCATGCATTCATTGAAGAGGTAATCGATCGCACTAAGCTGATTCGCCACTATGACCGCGACGGCTACGGTAACGATCCACACGTCGACCTCGTCGGCCACTCTATGGGAGGGCTCGTCATTGGTGGCTATCTGGTTGCCCACGGCAGCGCGAAACGTATCGGCAAGATCGCAACACTCGGCACGCCATTCGGCGGTTCGTACGAAGCCCCAATTAAAGTTCTGACCGGAACGGCAAGCTTGGGAGCCATTGAATCCGGTAGTCGGGAACGTGAAGCTTCCCGCATTACACCGGCTCTTTACCACCTCGTTCCACGATTTAAGACCCAGCTTGGTAGCGGCCCGCAACATGCAGTTGTCGATCAGGCCGGAGCGCCGGTCGATATGTTCAAGGCAGCGAACTGGCAACGGGGTGTGCTTGAGAGTCTTGCAGAATTTATCCGGATGCATGCCGTGAATCCGCCGAGAAGCCAAAGAGATCGCCTTGCACGGGCGGAAGTCCTGCTTCAGCAAATGCTCAGCGATGCCGACGACTATCGGACCGCCGTTGACAAGCTTTCACTTTCGGCCTCAAGAAACGGTCTTCAGAAGTCTTCGTGGCTGTGTATCGCCGGTGCTGACGAGGACACGCGCATTCGACTTCGGCTGGAAGGAGGTCGATTCAGTCTTCGTAGCGCAGATCGCGATAATTTCTGGTCCGAATCGACGGACCGAATCCTGACCGGTGACGGTACGGTGCCGCTGGGAGCTGCGGTCCCCGATTTTCTGGAACCGAGAAACGTTGTCTGTGTGGTTCCTGGAGATCTCGGATACTGGGAGATTGGCGATCGCGCCCTTCGTGGAGCAGTCGGTTTCCATGGACTGCTGCCGAAAGTGAATCTTGTGCAGCGGCTGGTCATCGCCCATCTGCGTGGTAAGTCCGGGCGTCGCAACAGTGACATCTGGGGGCAACCGATGCCCAGTGTGAGTAGCAGTAATTGGTCGCCAGCGATCTCGCATCTGCGAATCAAGTAGATATCCCCGTGCCGACAAAAAACGTTTGCACTCCAAGTAGAATCTCTCCATCCCCTTGCAGAACGTGCCATGACAGGAAGGTTCGTGGGAGCAACGATCAACACGACAAGGAAGATGTACGAAGATTTGCCGGCTCCCAACAAACGCTTCTTCATCGCGGGAAACGTTGATGGGTCAAAAAATGCGTCTCTCAGAAAGAAGCCGTCAGGAAGACAGTGCGCTGCCCAACTTGAGATGTTGAACGACTTCGACGATGTATCGCTGTCGGCTCTCGTGAGCGGACACGTCGATTTCGTCCGGACTCGCACCGGCCTGAAATCGAACATCGTCTTCCGTTTCGAACCACGACTTCAGGACGTTCAACTGGGTATCTCGCGTCCGATTCGACAATTTGTACGTTCGCGAGACGATGGTGTCGGGTTTCCGTTCTCTCGAAGCAGGCTGAATTTTGACAGGCGGTATATGCACATCTCCGTACCATAATGTGTGACTGAACTTTGCTGGCTTCTCGACTTTGAATGATGCACTTAGGAATAGTCCTGAAATAAGTTCCTTGTTTGACCGGAAGCCGAAGGCGCCCGCGTTTCAGACGCTGGCACGCATTCAAAACACCATCGCCTGCGGCTTCGGGTCAAACAAG
>Ga0316208_1003025_pt1 | contig 12719 bp, 14 predicted proteins | sample 3monopyrite_MG_FD_204944 | JGI IMG/M metagenome (GOLD analysis project Ga0316208, IMG submission 204944) | Microbial mat bacterial communities from mineral coupon in-situ incubated in ocean water Damariscotta River, Maine, United States -... | ecosystem: Environmental > Aquatic > Marine >... | reverse complement strand
TTTTCATCTTAATTATGGCGGTACCAACCAATTAGACCCCGAAGATATTCTCGTAGACCTAAAAGCAGAAGACCTTGATATAGGCTATTCCTTAGTAGCAAATTTAGGAAATCGATTTCTGGAGCAAGACCTAATAAATTGGAAGCATGATGGAGTACCTGCCTTAAGATTTGGCCAAGAGGTGCGTTCACATTTTTTTGGTCATTTAAATTTAATTGGAATTAAAGAATTGTTTTGGCCATGGATATGGGGACCTAATTATGATATTTATGAAGATGATGATAGACTAAATGCGGAACCCCTCCGTTTTGCACGTAAACAAGGAGGGGTATCTGGGTATGTTCACCCAGTTTCCATAAAAGAACCATTTAAAGAAGGTGGTGCTAAATACATTCCAATTTCATTGATAGCAGATGCTGTTTTAAAAGAAGTAGACATTTTAGAATTAGGATGTCTATGGACAGATGAAATTGGGACTACTGCTGTATGGCACGAATTTCTTAATCTCGGTATTCCAATTGCATTATCAGCAGGTAGTGATATAATGAGCGACCTTTATAGAACAATGGCAATAGGGTCAACAAGGGTTTATGTAAAACCTAAAGGATTATTAACAGAGCAAAGTTTCTTAGAGGCCCTTAAGAATGGCAAGAGCTTTATTAGTAATGGCCCACAGATTATTTTTTCTGTAGATGGTAAAGAAGTAGGTGATATTGTAAAATCAACAAAAAAGAAGAGCAATTGGTCACTAAAAGTATATACACCTATACCCTATGAAAAAGTAGAAATATTTGTAAATGGAAAAGTGGTGTGGTCGAAAAAAAGCAAAGACGGACATGTTGAAACCTATAAAGGGACTTTTGATGTTCCAGATGGAGGTTGGGTAACAGCAAGAGTTTCTGGTGGTAAGACAGATTGGCCTATGATGGACAGCTATCCTTTTGCTGAAAGTTCGCCTATTTGGTTTAATAAAATTGGCAGTACATCAGCCAGTACCAAAATTGAAGCAGCAAACAAATTACTCAAAGCATTTGAAGTATCTGAAGGACTTATGAAAACTAGCTATTCCAATAAAGAAATCCCCAACCTTACAGCCCATTTTTCTAAAGCAAGGAAAGAATTAATAAGACTAACCAAAGAATAATAAAATCACCCTAAATCCTGATGCTTAGAATACGTTTTCCATTTTTCAATACACTGTTGCATATCGTCCGGAATTTCGGTATCAAACTGCATAAATTTGCCTGTTGTTGGATGCTCGAAACCCAATGTTTTAGCATGTAAAGCTTGCCTTGGCAATACTTTAAAACAATTATCAACAAACTGCTTATATTTAGTAAAGGTTGTCCCTTTTAATATCTTTTCACCGCCGTAACGTGCGTCATTAAACAGCGTATGCCCAATGTGTTTCATGTGTACGCGTATTTGATGCGTGCGCCCAGTTTCTAGCTTACAAGACACTAAAGTAACATAGCCCAAACGCTCTAAAACCATGTAATGTGTAACGGCGGGTTTACCTTTTTCGGCATCATCGTCAAGAAATACGGTGTTTTGTAGTCGGTTTTTAGGGTGGCGCCCAATGTTACCTTCTACTGTGCCTTCATCTTCGTTCATATTCCCCCAAACAATAGCTACGTATTCGCGTTCGCTAGTTTTATTGGCGAATTGTGCAGACAAATGCGCCATGGCAATTTCGGTTTTAGCGACCACTAAAAGTCCGCTAGTATCTTTATCAATTCTATGCACCAGTCCTGGGCGTTCACTAGAGTTATTTGGTAGATTATCAAACCTATGAATTAATGCGTTTATTAAGGTTCCTGAATAATTTCCATGACCTGGATGTACAACCATTCCTGGTGGTTTATTGACTACTAAAAGATCGTCGTCTTCATAAATCACATCAATATCTATATCCTCGCCTACCAATAAGTTTTCAAAAGGCGGATGAGAAAATAGCACACGAATGCTATCAAAAGGTTTTACTTTATAATTTGATTTTACGGCAACATCATTTACAAAAATGCTTCCCTCTTTTGCTGCAGCTTGAATTTTGTTTCGTGTAGCGTTTTCAACAAAATTCATTAAATATTTATCAATACGTAAAGCTGCCTGTCCTTTATCAACTATAAATGCATGGTGTTCATAAAGATCGTTTTCGTCTGGTAATTGTGGTGTGTAGTTGTCCATTATTTAGGGTCTCTTACCATTACCTAGTACTAAATCTATCACAGAAGTTCTAGCTAATTTATCGCCTGCTTTAAGCGCTTTTCTTTTATGTGTTAACTTTAAAACCATGCCTTTTCCAATATTATCAACATAAGTTATTTTACCAACTTTAAACCCTAAGGCTTCTAGCATTGGCTTTACTTGTCTAAAAGTTTGGTCTATTAAACCTTCGGGTATATTCATTTTTCTATAACCTGAAGGGTTAAGTGTGATGTATATTTTTCTATTCTCCTTAACTTTAGAACCCGCTAAAGGTTCTTGCTCTATTACTGAAAACTTTGGATAATCTGGATTATAATTTGCAGAATCCTGAATTTTCATAACCAAATTATTGTCTTTTAATTCTAATTCTGCAACACTTATAGATTTACCTTTAAGTTCTGGAACGGTTTCAAAATCGCCATGATTAGTTGTTACGTTCAACCATTTTAACATGATAAAACACAGCACAACTAAAGCAAAAACTGCCAATACAAGTTGTTTCAAAAAGGTTTTACTGGTTAGAAATTTTATGATACTCATGGATCTATTTTTCATTTAGGCAAATATATAAAAACAGAACTGTTTTTTCTTTTGCAATATATATGATATTTTAGCCTATACCAATTTATATACAAAATGACTTTTCAAAGGCAAAGTTATTTTATTTTATAAAAACGCTGTGATTATATATCATAGCATCGCTACGGAATTTATGAACAAGGCATTTATAAATTAAAAGAACGAGACGACAAATGTTATTTTGTATATAAATTGGTATGTACTAATAATAGATACGATTTATTGTTAGTTTTTGGTTGTAAGTTCACAGAATTAGTTTTTATGTTTAAATGTCACTTCGAGTATCCCGATTTTATTTCGGGATGTATCGAGAAGTTGGGCGTTACCCAAGGGTCGGGCTTTCGGCAGTCGCTCTCTGCGAGGAGCTTCAACAAATGCCTCAATCCCTAACGCGGTGCAGAACTATATTTAAACGTTATTGAACTAAGGCACAGGCTTATAGCTTTTAAAAGAAGATTCCCTCCTTCGAGGGAATGAAAAAAAAATAATTAATGAAAAAAAATATTGCTATCATTATGGGTGGGTATTCTAGCGAATACAAAATCTCATTAACAAGCGGGAATGTTGTTTTTGAAACTCTTGACACTTCAAAATACATGCCTTACCGAATTCATATTTTTAAAGATAAGTGGGTTTATGTAGATGACGAAGACATGGAATTCCCGATTGATAAAAATGATTTCTCAATAAATGTAGACAGCTACAAAGTTACTTTTGATTGTGTTTTTAACGCTATTCATGGTTCTCCCGGAGAAGATGGGTTTATGCAAGGGTATTTCGAGTTATTGAATATCCCACACACCAGTTGTGATATGTATCAGGCGAGTTTAACGTTTAATAAACGAGACTGTTTAAGTGTATTAAAACCTCATGGCATAAAAACCGCAGAATCGTTTTACTTAAACCTAGGCGACACCATTAATGAAGATGCTATTATTGCTAAAGTAAGTTTACCTTGTTTTGTAAAAGCAAACAAAGCCGGAAGTAGTTTTGGCATAAGTAAAGTGCATAAAAAAGAAGATTTACAAAATGCTATTGATGTAGCTTTTAAAGAAGATGATGAAATTATTATTGAATCGTTTTTAGATGGCACTGAAGTATCTGTTGGTGTAATAACCTATAAAGGTGAAACCAAAGTGTTACCAATTACCGAAATTATTTCTGAAAATGATTTTTTTGATTATGAAGCTAAGTATTTAGGAAAATCTCAAGAAATAACACCTGCAAGATTAACCAAAACCCAAGAGGAAAAAGTAAATAGAGAAGCTAAAAAAGTATACGAAATTTTAAAAATGAAAGGCTTTAGTAGAAGTGAATTTATTTTTAAAGATGGTGAACCACATTTGTTAGAAATGAATGCTGTTCCTGGATTAACCAGAGAGAGCATTTTACCTCAACAGGCCGCTGCTGCTAATATTTCGTTAGCTGAATTGTTTGATAATGCTATTGAAGAGGCGTTGAAAAGCCTCCCTTAAACCCTTCAAAGGAGGGAAACTGTTGCGAGAATTAATTATAGAATTGTATATTTATATGTTAACTAAAAATAAAAATTCCCTTTCCTTTGGAAAGGGTTAGGGATAGGAATGAAACGAGCTTTATTTCCAGGGTCTTTTGATCCACTAACATTAGGACATTACGATATTATAAAGCGTGGCGTTACTTTATTTGATGAAATTATTGTTGCCATAGGCGTAAATGCCGATAAACAATATATGTTCTCTCTTGAAGAACGGAAAAAATTTATTGAAGATGCTTTTGCTGATGAACCCAAAGTAAAAGTGGTTATATACAAAGGCCTTACTGTTAACTTTTGTAAAGAAATTGGCGTAGAATTTATTTTGCGTGGACTAAGAAATCCTGCTGATTTTGAATTTGAAAAAGCTATTGCCCATACCAACAGAGACCTTGCACCTATTGAAACTGTGTTTCTTTTAACCTCGGCAGGCACGTCTTACATAGCGTCTTCTATTGTGCGTGATGTAATTAGAAATAATGGCGATTATACCAAGTTGGTTCCGGATAATGTGAGGGTAAAGTAGTTTTCAGTCACAGTTTGCAGTTTTTACACTTCAAAGTGAATGTTCTTAAATACACTAAAAACTTTAAGAATTTATAACTATCTCTTCTGGTTTAACGTATTGCTCATTTACAAATTTGTTATATCAATTTAGTTTGTTACTTGACTTTGTAAAAAAAATCAGCTAACTTAAGTCGTTATTAAAACGGATTCATATACACAAACACGGTTAGTCAGAATGAGAAATCAACAGAACAATGATAAAATTCTTTAGAAAAATTAGACAAAAGTTACTGACTGAAAATAAGTTTAGTAAATACTTACTTTATGCAGTCGGAGAAATTGTACTTGTAGTCATTGGAATTTTAATTGCACTACAGGTAAATACTTGGAATGAAAATACAAAAAGAAATACCGAGGAAATTGAATACCTCAAACGACTGAACAAGGACATAAAGGTTTCGATATAAAAGACAAAGTTTTATACTGACTTTATGATAAATACAGCAAATCTTTCAACTTCGGTAATTAAAAACTTGATAAATTGTAACATACCCGAAACTGACCAAAGGAAGTTTGTGAATGGAATCTATCATTTAGGCAAATTAGCACCTCCAGTATTAATAAAAGGTACAATAAATGAACTTCAATCAACAGGGAAATTACTATCGATAAGGAATATCGAAATAAGAGAACAACTAACCATTATGCTAGGAGTGTACGAAGAATTTAATGCCATTTACAGACAAGCAATCGATTTTGTATCACCTCATGTTAATTATATTGACGAAAAGGTAGGTTTCAAAATTGATTCACCAACCCGAGGTAATAGTGAATTATTTTGGGAAGATGCTTCCTTTAATCTTGATAGTCTTTGTAAGGACAACAAATTTATCGCAGCAGTTTCAGCAATTAGAAATTACACATATGACGTAGCAAACTGGAACGAGTTGACTTTGAAAGAATTCAAAATATTTCAAAAAGCAGTCCAGAATGAATTAAATATAAAGGAATAAAATCAATGGAAATAAATAACGAAAGGCTAACAACATTAAGGGTAAGTGTTTTACCCGCAGTAAGAGATAATAAAAAAGATATAGTTAGTGGATCAATAGAGCTAGTTTAACCACAACATACCATAGCCAAAACGATGGAATACATTCAGCTAAAAATCAAACCCATGAAAGCATCAATTCTTGTTTTACTCCTTATTTTTACTCCCTCAATAATAATATCCCAAGAAGCTTGGTTATCAACGCCAGAAAGTATTAATCAATTCAGAGAACAAGTTGAGTCTTTAAAACCTGGCACTTCCAAATTTGACTTAAATGTTTTAAATAAAACTATTCAATTAACTGGACGTGATTTAGAAATACGAATTTACAAACCGCAAAGCACGGTTTTAAAACCCACATTAATATATGTACATGGAGCTTGTTGGGTTGCAGGAAGTCTTGATAGTCATGATGAAATCTGTAGATATTTGTCAAAAAAAAGTGATGTTAACGTCATAGCAATAAATTATAGATTAGCTCCAGAACATAAATATCCAACTGCTCATAATGATGTTTATGATGCAATTGAATGGATTTGGAATCATGCAAGTGAACTCGGATTAAATAAAAAACAATTTGCAATTGCCGGCGAAAGTACAGGAGCTTACTTTACTGCGGCAACAACACTAAAATCAAGAGACACTAAAGATGGTCCAAAATTTTCTTTCCAACTACTTGTATATGCTGCTCTTGATGGAGGAGGTTCATCATGGACTGAATGTAAAGATTTGTATTTTAATAATAAGAAAGATATTAGAAGTCAATATGGCTCACCTCTTTGGTCTAAAAATCTTTCTAGACTGCCGACAACATTCAACATTTTAGGAGAATTTGAGATTTCCCGAGCTGAAGAAGAGCTATTTATGAGAAAATTGAAAGAAAATGGAATAACAACTAAAAGTTTCATTTACGAAGGTGTAACTCATGACGTAGTAAATTGGTTGTCCGTAAAAACTGAAACTCCTGCACACTTGAAAGCGATAGAATTTATAAAAGACGGGTTTAACATGGAATAAACTATGCCTAACACCGTAAAAATTAATTGCTAGTGCAAGCCTTTTTACGAAAATACTTATAGATTTTCTATTCGGTTTGTATTTACTAATTTAGTTGCTGAAACACGATACTAATCTAAAAACAAAAAATATGAAAACAGTTGGAATTATTGGAGGTTCAGGCTTCATTGGAAGTTATACCACAAAAAAATTTTTAGAAGAAGGATTTAAGGTTAGAGTGTCTGCTACCGATATTTCCAAAACTGAAAAATACAATCATTTGAAAGAATTACCGAATGCACGAAATCTTGAAATTCTTCCTTTAAAAGTTGAAAATAAAAATCAATTAAAAGAGTTTGTTTATGGTTGTGATATAGTCGTTCATGGAGGGACACCCTTTCAGTTAGATGTACAAGACCCAAAGACTGAATTGTTTGACCCAACTATTAAAGGAACTAAAAATTTTCTAGAAGTAATTAATAATACAACAAATATAGAGAAGGTAGTTTTCGTTGCTTCTGTTGGAGCATACAATACAAATTTCCCAATGCCTGCAGGCGGAAAATCCCCTGACGATACATTTGATGAAAATGACACTCCATTTACGAGCGAAGAAAGTCACCCCTATGCTCAAGCCAAATTTATTGCTAACCAAACTGTAGAAAAATTTATAGTGGAACACCCAAATGCGAATTTTGAAATCACAAGTGTTTCACCTACAGGGGTTATGGGAAAGTCCTTGTCCAATAGAGAGGATTCAACTTCTTCAGGATTACAATTCTTGTTCAAGAATAAAATAGCTCCCAATCCTTTTATTCAAATGTTGTATGACAATGACATTGAATTTGCATTAGTTGATGTTAAAGACGTGGCGGATGGAATTTATAGTGCCTCAACTAAAAAAGGGCTACACGGTAAAAACTATTTATTAAGCAGCGAAAGTTGGAAAGTTTCAGATATTTCCGCGATGTTAAATAATGAAAAACCTTCTCGAAATGCTCGCATTATTTACAAAAACGAAGCTGCAAAGCAAGATTTAGGAATCGACTTTAATCCAGCAATTATTCCTTTAACTGAATTCAGTAAATCATAAAAAAACAAAGGCTAATAACTAAGCATATGGCTATATTTAAAGGCTTGGGTGTATTTGTGAAGTTCACCAAATCTTTTGGACTTGGTAATTATAAATTTAAAATAATTACAAAACAAAAAGCTTTGGCTGCGAGTACAGACGGAAACGAAAAGTTTCCTTGCCTGCCCTACTTGTCATAGCCTTACCGTTAAACGAACCTCTCCAAAAACAAACCAACTTAAAGTTTAAAAACCTAAGCTAGCAAATAAATGCGTTAGGGATTGAACGGTTCGACTGCGCTCACCGCAGGCTAATTGTTTGAGCTCGCCGACGAAGGAGGAAGCGAGTAGTGAAAGCCCGACCCTTGTGGTAACGCCCAAAATGTTGAATTAAAACTTATATTCTGAAAGCCCTTTGGTGAATGCCTCTGGGTTTTCGGCTAAGTGATAACGTGGATCGTCGATATCTTCAACAATAACTTCTCTGAATTTAGGACTTGATTTATATAGAAGTATTTTACAATCTTCGCTTAAATGTTTAAGCTTAATTTGCTTACCAGCTTCTTCATACTTATTTACCAAATTTGAAATAGCTTCTATTGCTGAATGATCGCTAATACGTGATTCTACAAAATCGATTTCAACATGTTCTGGATCATCTTTAATATCGAATTTCTCGTTAAAAGCGATGATCGAACCAAAAAATAAAGGCCCCCAGATTTCGTAAACTTTGGTACCATCTTCTCGTAAACGCTTGCGCGCACGAATACGTTTTGCATTTTCCCATGAAAACACCAAGGCGCTAATAATAACACCTGCAATTACAGCGATAGCCAAATCGAAAATAACGGTTAACGCAGATACTGCAATTAAAACAATAACGTCGCTAAAAGGGATTTTATTAAGAATTCTGAAACTACTCCAAGCAAACGTACCGATAACGACCATAAACATAACACCTACTAAAGCTGCTATTGGCACTTGCTCAATAAGTCCGGATGCAAAAAGAATAAATATTAATAGTAATACTGCAGCAACAATTCCTGAAAGCCTGCCTCTACCGCCACCTTTTATATTTATAAGTGATTGTCCAATCATAGCACAACCTCCCATTCCTCCAAAAAATCCGGTAACAATATTGGCACCACCTTGTGCCATACATTCTCTGTTGGTGTTTCCTCTGGTTTCTGTAAGTTCATCTATTAAGTTTAGTGTCATTAAAGATTCTATTAAACCAATAGCTGCAAGAATTAATGCATAAGGACCAATAAATACTATAGTTTGCCAATTAAAAGGCACTTTGCTAAAAATATCCGCTTGAAATTGAGGTAATCCGCCTTTTAAGCCTTCGCCTCCTCCATCACGAATAAAACTACCTACAGTAGCAACATCTAAATTTCCAAAAATCACAATTCCTGATACTACCAAAATAGCAATTAAAGCTTCGGGTAATTTCTTTGTAAGTTTAGGTAAACCGAACATGATTCCCATGGTAAGACCGACTAAACCAAGCATAATCCATAGTTTATCACCTGCAAACCAATCGCCATTTACATCTTTAAACATACCTAATTGTGATAAAAATATCACGATAGCTAGTCCGTTAACAAAGCCCATCATCACTGGGTGAGGAATTAATCTAACAAACTTTCCTAGTTTTAAAACACCAGCTAACATTTGTATAACGCCCATTAAAATAACGGTGGCAAATAAATAGTATAATCCTAATTGCTCACTCGCTTCACCCATCGCATTTCCTTCGGCAACCAAACTTACCATAACTACTGCCAAGGCACCTGTTGCTCCACTAATCATACCTGGGCGACCACCAAAAATAGAGGTTATTAAACCAACCATGAATGCTGCATACAACCCAACTAAAGGATCTACACCAGCAACAAACGCGAATGCTACAGCTTCCGGAACTAATGCTAAAGCAACGGTTATTCCGCTTAAAATATCATTTTTGACATTGGCTGCACGCTTTCTAATAAATTCAGTCATGGTTGTTTTTTTGAAGGTGCAAATTTAAGCTTAATATATTGGCGTGCAAGTAATACCAATTTAACTTCAAAATATCGCATAAAATTATGTTTCTTTTTCGCCCATATTTCAATATAAAATAGAAGCGTAAGTAAGGCTATGCTTATATTTTCTATTTCATTTGAACAAAAAATAATTCAAATTGCTAATACAACATTTTAAAATTAAATTGGTATTGGAAGTCTTATAATTTAGCTGTTAGAAAAACTATAACGTTTTAGGAAGTTATTAAGATAATTCTTTTTGTAACCAGACTAAGGCTGCTTCTTTTTCTTGAAATAATTTAATATTACGGTTAATATTACCGTTAATATTGAGTAGAGTTTCTGTAGACATTACTGCACCACTTGTTTGAGCCACTACGGCCATAGACTTTATTTCATCTAAATGTACAATGGTTTTTTGAGCATCAAACGTATAACTATAGGAATGTTTTTTATTGATTAATAAACCAAACGGTGCTTCGAGCTTTTTCAGCAAAAAATCATGATACTCATCAATCATAATTTTATCCATAAGAACACCTTCATTAACAATAACTTCAGCTAAATTATTCTGAAGAATATGTATAGTACCAAATGAAAGTTTATAACTACTCATAGCCTTGTTTTAAGAGATTTTTAAAACAACACTTCAAATTAATTAATCTTCTATAATAGAACTTACTTTACTAAGTTAATGATTTTTTTAACAATTAAGCCACTTAGAGGTTTATTTACAAACAAATTATAATTTTATAAAAAATCAAAATTACTTTATACCAATAACTTAATATTAGCATAAGAATTTTCAAGAGCCTCTTCAGATTCTTTTTTATTTAACCAAGCCACTTTTGTTATGCCTTCATTTTCCTGAGGGTGTAATTTCCCAGTGTAACTCGTTTTCATTTCAAACCAATAAGTGATTTTTATTTTGTAACGGCCGTTACGTTTAAATATATGGTATGTAATATGCAATGGCTTTGTTATTTTTAAGCCTTTAACACCGGTTTCTTCTTCAACTTCTCGTATTGAAGTTTCTTCAATAGATTCTTTCCTCTCTGATTTTCCTTTAGGTAAATCCCATTTATCATTTCTATAAATAAATAATATTTCACCATTATCGTTATAAACTTTACCACCACCAGCAATAACATTTGGGAGTTTCTTTAAAAATTTTTTTAAAATTTTATCTGAATTTTTATGAATTAGGCGGATTTCACTTAAAGAGGATCTATTCAGCCTTCTTATAACTTTTGCCATATTTACTGTGCTAAGTAAATAGTTTTTAAAGTTAGTTTCTTTCTCAACTATTGTAGTTAATATTATTGGTTTATCACCAACAAAAACTTTATACATGGTAGGTCATAATTAACAATTTCAATATGGTAAAAATATCATTTTTACTAACAAACTATACATTGTTGAAAAAAATATTTTTATTAGTCACCAACCCTTAATGTAAATTTAAATTTATGTGTAATTTTGTTCACATGATTTTTGACAAAGACACTGCTAAAAAAACCGCCGAAGTTTTATTACAAATTAATGCTATAAAACTTAAGCCTAACGCCCCTTTTACTTGGGCGTCAGGATGGAAATCGCCAATATATTGTGATAACCGAATCATTCTATCATTTCCGCCAATTCGTAATTACATTCGTGAAACTATGGGTAAACACATTGAAAAGCAATATGGAAAACCTGATGTTATTGCTGGTGTTGCTACAGGAGCAATTGGCATAGGCATGTTAGTTGCTGAATATTTAGGCTTACCTTTTATTTATGTGAGGCCAGACGCCAAAGGCCATGGGCGTAAAAACCAAATTGAAGGCTTTGTAGAAAGTGGACAAAACGTGGTAGTAGTTGAAGATTTAATAAGCACAGGAAAAAGCAGTTTGAACGCTGTTAAGGCTTTAAAAGAAGCTGGAATTAATGTAAAAGGTATGGTTGCCATATTCACGTATGGTTTTGATATAGCTGCAAAGAATTTCGAAAAAGAAAATATACATTTAAATACTTTAAGTAACTATGAAAATTTGCTTGAACAGGCTTTAGAAACTAATTATATTTCTGAAAAAGAATTAAAAACTTTATCGGAGTGGAATACCAATCCTAGTGAATGGAACGCCAATTGATATAAAAAGTTTGTTGTTTAGTTGTAAAGTCGTTTAGACCAACAACTAAACGGCTTAACAAATAACAACTTAACAATATTATGAATTTAGAATCTCCGAAAATTAGTGTTAGCAAATCTCCAGAAGATGTATTTAACTTTTTAGCTGACATCAAGAACTTTGAATATTTAATGCCTGAAAACATTAGCAAATTTGAAGTTTTAAGTGAAGACAAATTTCTTTTCGCTTTAAAAGGCATGCCAGAAATTGTTTTAAAAAAGAAAGAAGTTATACCTCCAAACAAAATTGTATTGGGTGCTGCTGGTGGAAAATTAGATTTTTCACTAATTGTAAATATCACTCAAGTGGATGCTACTACTAGTAAGGTGAAATTAGATTTTACAGGTGATTTCAATCCTATGATGGCCATGATGATTAAAGGCCCTATCAGTAAATTTATTGAAACACTGGTTACAAGTATTCCGAAGTCAATTTAAAACTCGTCTTGACCTTTTCTATTTCCTAAAAATCAAGATGAGTTCTAATACAAAAGCGTAATGGCTTTCAAATCGAATTCTTTTAAAACATTATCTTCTAATAATACTTGAAGATTTCCCGAATTAGAAACACTTTTTATAAAACCAGAAAACATAACG
>Ga0316208_1003024_pt1 | contig 12722 bp, 8 predicted proteins | sample 3monopyrite_MG_FD_204944 | JGI IMG/M metagenome (GOLD analysis project Ga0316208, IMG submission 204944) | Microbial mat bacterial communities from mineral coupon in-situ incubated in ocean water Damariscotta River, Maine, United States -... | ecosystem: Environmental > Aquatic > Marine > Coastal... | reverse complement strand
ACCGAGTAACCTAGGAACACCGTGCCAAAGGGAGTTGCCGAAGACACATCAAAGACCGCGGTGCCACCGCCGACTAAACCGGTCGCCGAGTAGCTCGGGCCGCTGGCTTCGAACAGCTGCAAGGACATATCGGTTTCGCCGAAGGGCGTGCATGAGAACCAGGTGAGTCCCGGAGTGTCGAGCGACCACGCCATGCACGATGCGCCATTGATGGGATCTTCCGGCGCCATCTCCCAAATGAACTCTTCACCGGTGCCGCTAGAGCCAGTGCAAACAATCTGCACCCAATACACCCCTGGGGTCAGGGAGACCGTGGTCGGCAAGGGCAAATCCAGCTTGAACTCGGGCAACGGTCCGGCAAAGCTCGGGAAGGTCAAGCCGGTGGGGGCGATCGACGGCGTGACTCCCAAGAAACTGGCGAGGATGGTGCCGGGTTGCTGGCCGAAGGGACCGGCGGTGTCTTGGTGGAAGTAAATGTCAAAGCTGTCCGGCACTACCGCGCCGGCAAAAGCCCAACTTCCCCACCATGTCATGCTGTTGAGATCGACAGCGGTACTCACTGTGAAATTGTCCGCGGTGGCAAAGAAGGTGTCGTGGGCGGAGCGGCTGTCGAGCTGCGTCGGCTGCTGATCCAGGAATGGCGCTTGGGCCGTCAGGCTCGAGGTGAGGACGAGGGCGCTGGCGGCCAGCACGGAAGAGGGGAAGAGGCGGAGAGACATGAATCTAGAAAGCGGGCTTCGCGGTCCGAAACCACACTCTTGAGTGTATCCGAAGAAGCCCGCAGCGAGGGTACAATAGGCCGAAGATGAGTGATTCCTGGCCACCCAAGGAGCTGAAGCTCGACCCCAACAAGCGCGTCCTCTTCCTGACCAAGGATACGGAGCTGATTAAGCAGCAGCTGTACCACGGTCTCGACCTGAAAATGGAGGACCTCAAGGTCGAGGATTTGCTCGATGACATCAACACCGACGTCATGACTCCGGCGTGGGTGTGCTTCCGCCACCGCCCAGAGGACATTGCGTTGGACGCTTACGCTGGCCTGCTCGATGCCGACGGCGAGCGCGTATTCCAGACCCGCGCTCTGATGGACGGCAACTTCGAAGCGATTGTTTCGGGCTTCCGTAAGGGCACCGGATCTTCGCGCGAAACTGCACCGCAGTGTGAGCGCTGGAGTGGCATCCGGTATGTCTTCGCCGCCAGCTTTGCGCCGATTCACGAGCGCAACAACATCAACCTTGGTCAGTTGATGGGCGACCACGACATGCTCAAGCAACTGCAAGCGGGGGAGTCCCTTCCGCTCGACGCCTTCACCGGTCGTTACGATCCGGTGACGCGCCTGATTTTGGAAAACGGCGGCCTGTTTGCCTTCTCCAACAAGGTGAATGATGGCAGCATTTCTCTGCCACCCAATGCCACCGGCAAGCGCCCCATGACCATGGCCGAGAAGATGGTCGCGGCCAAAATGCTCAACCCCGGGGCCGATGGCGCCTTCGTTGCCCCCGACGATGCGGTCTTGGCCAAAGTCGACGGCGGCTACAGCCACGAGTTCACTACCGCGCAGGTCCACACCTTCCTCGCCGAAGAGTACGGTGCCGATTACCAAGTGCAGAATCCGGAAAAGCTGGCGGTATTTGAAGACCACCTGCTTTACGCCGATGGCGTCGCGCGTTTTGCGCCCTTTATCTCGCAGATCCAAACCCTGCGCGATCTCCAGGTGGCCTTCCAACAGCACACCGGCGTGCGCGATTACTCGGCGAAAGATGGCGTCAGCCCGGGCATCTGCCACCAGGTTGCCCGCGAAGAGTTCATTGAGCCTGGTGACTTCATTCAAGCTACCGATTCGCACACCTGCATGGGTGGCGGCTCCAATGCCCTGACCTATGGCGTCGGCGCAACCGAATACGCCGCGCTGATCTACTCCGGCTTTACCTTCGTCAAGGTCCCGGAATCGATTCGCTTCGAACTCGAAGGGGAGTTGGCAGCCGGCGTCACGGCAAAGGACGTCATGCTCGCGATTCTCGACACCTTCGCCAAGCGCGAAGACACGCTCAACCGCTCGATGGAGTTCGGCGGCCCTGGCTTGGCCAGTTTGTCGGTCGATGAGCGCGCCACGCTGTGCAATATGGCCACCGAATGCACGGCCCGCACCGGCATTTGCGAAGGCGACGAATCCTTGCTGGATTGGCTTGCCGAGCGTCGTCCGGACATGAGCCGCGAAGACCTTGCCGCGCGCTTTGTGGCGCCAGACGAAGGCGCCACCTACACCGGAGGCGTGCACAAGATTGACCTCGGCGCGATTACGCCCATGGTCGCCACGCCAGGTGACCCCACCTACGGTGCCATGATCGAAGGCCTCGGTGACGTAGCGATTGACATTGCCTACGGTGGTTCTTGCACCGCCGGCAAGGTCGAGGATTTCCGTTATTACGCCGAAGTTTGTCGAGCCGCCGTGGAAGCGGGCCTCAAGGTGCGCGACGGCGTTCAGTTCTTCATTCAGTTCGGCTCTAAGCCAGTGCAAGATTATGCACGTAGCCAAGGCTGGCTGGAATTGTTTGCACAAGCCGGCGTCACCCTCATCAACCCTGGCTGCGGCGCCTGCATCGGCTGCGGACCAGGTGTCTCCGAAACCAGCGAACAAGTCACGGTGAGTGCGATCAACCGCAACTTCTCTGGCCGCTCCGGCCCGGGTCAGTTGTACCTCGCGAGTCCGTTATCGGTCGCCGCCAGCGCCTTCACCGGCCGCATCAGCGCCTACCGCCAGGGCATGTTCGCCGGACAAGAAGCTCACGCCTAAACACATCATGTCGAATCAAGGATTTGGCACTGCCGTCAACTGCATGGACGGTCGAGTGCAAGAAGCAGTTTCCTCCTGGATGCGCGAGCGCTACCAGGTGCAATGGATCGATACCATCACCGAAGCCGGTCCCGTAGCCGCTTTGGCCCGTGGCGACGAAAGCATTTTGGCTGGCATCCGCTTCCGCGCCGATATTTCGATCCAAGCGCATGAAAGCGTCGGCATGTGCGTCGCCGGGCACGAAGGGTGTGCCGGCATGCCGCCAGACCTGACGCACGACGACGAAATCGCCATCACCTTGAGCGCAGCCAAAGTGTTGCGCGAATGCTATCCGCAGTTGCCCGTTGCGGCGCTGTGGGTTGGCTTAGATGGCAGCGTGACCGTCCTCGATTAGACGGCCACGCCGCGCACCGCGAACTTAATCTTCGTCAGGGTCGGGCATCTCGTGGCATAGATCGCAGGACACGATCTGGCCTTTGGTCAGCGTGATGCGGCCATAGTCCTTCTTCTTCAGGCTACGGGTATCACCCATGCGCGAGAGCACCGTGCCGGTGAGATCCACGCCATGACAGGCTTGACACTGCGCGGCATTTTGCTCGAAGAGTTCCTTGTGATCTTCGGTGCTGGCAAAGGTGGTGTCACCCACTTGGTGCATGCCGTGCGGGCCATTCATGGTCTTCGACCACAATGATCCGGGTTGGTGGCAGGTGGTGCATTCCATCAACATGCCTTCGTGGCCTTGCAGTTCAAAGGAAGTCGCGTTGTCGGCGGCGCGGCGATCTTCATTAGGCCACACCGCATGGGTGGCGCCGTGACAAGCTTCGCAGCTGATGCCACCGTGTCCGCGGCTAAAGCGGTACAAAGTGTTGGGCTCTTCCGCAAAGCGATCGTTCACGGCCAATAGCGGCGACGCCGAGAGGTCGGTATTGCGATAGGCCTTGCGCAAACGGATGCCATCGGCGGCGAGAGTGTATCCCGGGCCACTCAGGTGCTGTAGCGCATCACCGGTGTGACAAGACTGGCAGCGCGGCAGGTCGACCCAAGGGCGGCGCGACTGACCATCATTGGTGCCGTCGATACTTCCGCCCGCGAGCAGTGGGTAGGCACCGCCCACAGAGAGCATGTCGCCGTGACAATCCAGGCATTGCATGCCACCATTTTTCATCGCCCCGCGCTGACACTGCGTTTGGAAACCGGGGTGACACTGGAAACAAGTCTGCTCGACCGTGCCTTGGGGTGGGAATACGGGGAAGCCGCTGCCATCGACCAAGTTGCCATGGTATTCATGCATGGCCGCCGACATCAGCGATTTGCCGACTTGGTCCCCGGTCGGTCCGGTGCCAGCAAGGTCCAGTGCGGGGCTGTAGTGGCACCCTGCACAAAGCACCGGCTTCGAGGCCATGAGGTTGGTGGCGTGATCGACATCGTGCAAGATCAAGATGTTCTCTTTGGCTTCCACTTCGGGGTCTGGCGACAGACTCCAGGTGACTCCTGGGCGCTCGGTGCCGATTTCATTGCCGATGTGACACAGCTTGCAGTCCACTTCGGAAGACACGGGAACCACGGCATCGGTCCACGCCAGCAAACGGTCGGTGCCTTTGCGATACACACCAAAACGCAGCAGCGGATAGGGGTTGTAAATCGCGCTGTCATCCAAGGGCGTAATCGGCACGCCGAAAGCGGTGAAGGCCTCGGCATGGGAATCGTATTCCGTGGGTTGCGGACCAGGCGTTGGTGCATCGGCTGGCATATAAAGACCAGTCAAGCCTTCGCCATCTTGCAAGGTGGTACCAAACAAGGCATCGGCGTGATCCCAGAAATCGGTCTTATCCACACTAGTGGTGTTGATGGAACCATCCAAATCGGTGGTGCCCATGTAGCGCACCTCAATCAAGCTGTCATCGAGCAGCATGGGGGAGCCGAAGGGATTGCGATACACCACTTGGGTGTTGATCACATTAAACGGCGGGAGAATGGTGAACACCGAATACTCCTTGTCCATGCAATGCATGCCCAAGTCGTTGACTGGCAGGACGGCAAGTTTGTCGTTGCCAAGCAGCAAATCCTCCTCCACCTGGGGTGGGTCTGCGGCGTTCGCGTTCGAAGCCAATCCATGAAAGGCGGTCCAGCTGGTGAGAGCCAGCAGACCAAGGAGAATCAGGTAATAGCGTGTTTTCATGGGGGGAGGAATGAGAAAGGTCCCTAGGGGTGAGTGCCAAACACCACGGGCAAAGTTCCCACGAATATTTCTTTCTTTTTTGAAAGATTTCGGCGGCCTTTGCGGCTTCCTCTTTCGCTAGACTGCGAGAGGCAGGCAATCCCTGGTGCCGCCGTTGGTGCTTCGTGCACCAAGCGAACCATGTGCACCCTTCTCCTCACGCTACTCCTCGCCAGCCCGCAAATTTCGGGCGGCGGTTTCGATCGCACGCAGTTACAAATCGGCGATGCCGCGGGCGACCTCATGGGCGACACCTTGGGTTCCATGCCCGATGTCACAGGTGATGGCATTGGCGAACTGATTGGTGGTGCTTGGGCCGCAGATTCCGGTGGCTTCACCAACTCGGGCGTGATTCGGGTTTGGTCCGGAGTCGACGGCAGCTTGTTGTGGGAAGTGAGCGGTCAGCAAGACTTCGCGCAAATGGGTTTGGCTGTGGCCGCGATGGCCGACATGAATAGCGATGGCTTGGCCGATGTCGCGGTTGGTGCTTCTCAAGGCAACGGCGAAGTGCACATCCTTTCTGGTTTAGATGGCTCTTTGATTCGCTTGATTCCCGCGCCAGGCAACGCCGACGATTTTGGCGAAGCCCTATCCAATGCAGGCGACCTCGACGGTGACGGCGAAGACGATCTTTTTGTTGGCGCCGGCGACACCGATGGCGGCATGCTTCTCGATAGCGGTCGTGTTTACGCCATCAGTGGGGGAACCGGCAGTGTGATTTGGAATGTTCCTGGTGAAGAACGCTTGGACCATTGCGGTCGCGCGGTGTTGGCCATTCCCGACCGCAATAGCGATGGCAAAGCCGAGTGCTTGGCGGCTTCCCCGCTGGCCGACGTCGGCGGCGTCAGTGATGTTGGTGTGGTGCGCATGCTCGATGGCAACACCGGCGCAGAAATCACCCGCTTTGAAGGCCAGGCCTTCCGCGCCGAATTTGGTGATTCGCTTGGGCTTGCCGGCGACCACGATGGCGATGGCATTCAGGACATCATCATTGGTGCGCCGCGCGAACAACCCGCGGCGACTCCAGCTGTTGGCGCGGCCAGCGTGTTCTCTGGCGCCGATGATTCGCTCATCTTCCGCTACGCTGGCACCGTCGCCGATGAATGGATGGGTTCCGGCGTGGGCAGCGTGGGCGACATCGACGGCGACGGCTTCGACGACGTCATGATCGGCGCCAACGGCGCTTTTTATGGCGGGCGCGTGTACTTCTACTCCGGCCGCAATAGCCGCCGCCTATGGATTACCGAGTCCGATGGCTTCGGCGCAGACTTTGCCGCGCGCATCCACCCGCTGGGTGATTACGATCAGGATGGCGACCTCGACTTCATGGTCGGCGAACCGCACCGGCGCGACGCCGGCATCGATAAGGGCGCGGTCTCGGTGTGGTCCTTCAAACCCATGCTGACCTCCAATGTCACCAGCATTTCCGCGGCGGTCGGCGCCAACATCGTTCTGGATGTCGATTTCCCCGCCCACAGCTGGGTGTTCTCGAGCAATATTAAGTACTGGACCATCATGAGTTTGATTGGCACGGGGCCGACCATCCTCCGCGGTTGGGAAATCCCACTCGGCCAAGATGGTGTCTACGACGACAGCCTGGCCGGAATTTGGCCTGGACCGCTGCAAAATCCGAGCGGCCCGCTCGACGCCAATGGCGACGCCACCGTGACCATGAATCTTGGCCCCGGCGCGACCACCACCCTGGTTGGGCGCACCCTGCATTTCGCGGTGGTGCATTTCGAAGGCAGCGGCCTCGACCTGATCGTGCATGGTTCCACGCGACCGGTGTTGATTGACATCGTGCCTTAGATTTGCGCCTACAATAGGCGCATGAAAACGCATCGCATCGCCGTCATTGCGGGGGATGGCATCGGCCCAGAGGTCGTTGCTGAAGGCCTCGGCGTATTGCGCGCCGCCGCCGATCAGTTCGGCTTCGGCCTCGACCTGGTGGAGTATCCATTCTCGACCAACCACTGGCTGAAGACCGAGGAAATCTTCCCCGATGAGGCTTTTGAAGCCGTCAAAGGCATGGATGCGATTCTGCTCGGTGCGATTGGCGACCCGCGCGCCCCGATTGGCTTGATGGAACGCGGCATCATCGGCCGCTTGCGTTGGGATTTGGATTTGTGGGTCAACTTACGCCCGATCAAGCTGCTCGATGAGCGCTTTTGCCCGTTGAAGGGGCAGGGCCCGGCCGACGTCGACATGTTGGTGGTGCGTGAGAACACCGAAGACGCCTACGTGCAAAAGCCGGAGTTTGAAAACGAAGGCACTGAACAAGAGGTCGCTTCGCAGGCGATGCGTTACACCTACAAGGGCACCGAGCGCATCATTCGTTACGCCTTCGAGCGCGCGATGGAGCGCCCACGCAAGCACCTGACCTTGATTGACAAGGCCAACGCCGTGCGCGCGCAATCCTTGTACACGCGCATCTTCGCCGCAATCAGTGAAGAGTTCCCCGAAGTGGAAACGGCGCACCTTTATGTCGACGCCGCGTGCATGCGCATGATTGAGAATCCTGGCTCGATCGATGTCGCCGTCACCACCAACTTGTTTGGCGACATCATCACCGACCTCGGCGCCATGCTCCAAGGAGGAATGGGGGTGGCCGCTTCGGCGAACCTGCGCCCAGGTTCGGTGTCGCTGTTCGAAGCCGTTCATGGCAGCTTCCCCGAAGCCGCTGGTAAGGACATCGCCAATCCCATCGCCACCATCAACGCCGTGACCATGATGCTGTCCTACCTTGGTGAGCAGGCCGCGGCCGATGCTGTCGAGGGTGCGGTGGCTGAGCTCCTGACCACCGGCCGCATCCGCAGTTTGGCGGTGGGCGAGCATGGCACCAAGGAGATTGGCGCCATGGTCATCGAGGCGATGGCCGTCAAAACGGCCTAATTCGCGTCTGAGCGGGAAATAAAAACGACAAGTGTAGTTACAACGACATCTGTCGTTGGTAGGGTGGGAGTCATGGACCCAGCCACTCGAATTACAGACGCCGAATGGGAAGTCATGGAGGCCCTTTGGCCGCGGGAGTCTTGCACCGCCGCCGAGGTCGTTCAGGCCCTCGCCACCGAACGCGATTGGACCGAGACCACCATCAAGACCATGCTCACGCGCCTGGTCAAGAAGGGGGTCCTCGAAGCCTCGCGCGAAGGCCGACGCTTTCATTACCGCGCGATTTGTAGTCGTGATCAAGCGGTGAAGGCACAAGCCGGGCGCTTGTTGGATCGCGTCGGCACCAAGGACACCAGTCCCTTGTTGTCCTTCTTTGTGGAGCATGGCAACTTGCAGGCGCCCGATGTCGCCGCCTTGCGTGAACTCTTAGATCAACTGGAAGGACCAGGGGAGGGCAGCAAGTGAACACCCTCGAATCCCTGGCGCCTTCTCTCCAAACTTGGTTAGGCAGCACCGCGCTCGAAGGTGCGGTTTGGATTGTCGTGGTCCTGATGCTGCACAAGGCACTGGGCTCTTGGCTTTCCCCGCGTTGGCGTTATCTGTTGTGGTGCTTGGTCGCATTGCGCATGGCTCTTCCCATGCTTCCGAGTTCTGCGGTAGGTCTTTCCGGAATGGCATGGGCCAAGGCCACGCCGACCGCGCCACAAGGCCAGCCGGCAGCGGCCAAACCCTTTGTGGATGTCTCTCGGGACAGAACTTCGGGTAAGGAAGCCGCCGCCGATGCTAACGATGAAGCAACCTCCTCTGCCGCCGCAACCGGCAGGGCTGCCTCTGACTTGCCTTCCATGCTCGCGGCCGAGACGAAGGTCTTGCCGGAGGCGCCCGCACCCACGGTGCCGTGGTGGACGATGGCGCTATTGGGGGTTTGGGCTGCGGGAGCCTTGGTGAGCCTGCTGCGTTTGCTCCACTCCGAACGACAGTTTCGTCGGCAACTCGCGCAGGATATCGGTGCCCTAAACGACCCCAAGGCGCAACAGCTGCTTCAGGAATGTTTGGCCTCGTGGAAGTTAGGTCGCGCCCCGCAACTCCTCGAATGTTCGCTTCTGACCTCTCCAGCTCTATGTGGCTGGCGCAAGCCGATGCTGCTGCTGCCGCGCGAGCGCTGGCAAGAGCTGAGCGCGGAGCAGCTGCGTCATGTCCTGATGCACGAGTTGGCGCACCAGCGCCACCACGATGTTCTCATGAACTGGGTTTTAGCCCTAGTTCGCGTGGTCCACTGGTACCACCCTCTTCTGCCTTTGGCCTGTCGCCGTTTGCGCGAAAGCCAAGAGCTTTGGCGCGATGAGCAAGCGCTCCAGCGCAGCCCCGAGGTCGCGCCGCGTGCTTACGCCGCGACTCTCCTCAAGTTGGCGATCCCGCAAGATCGCCGGCCGCAACCTGCCTCTGCGGTAGGTCTTTTACACCCTTCCTCGGCCATCCAGCGCCGCATTCACATGATCTTGCAACAACGACCTCCTTCCCGTTTGACTACGGCACTTGGCGTCTCTCTACTCCTGACTTTAGGAGCAGTGGGCCTGACCAAAGCTACCGCACAATCCACCACGCAACAGCCAGGCGAAGAATCTGTTCCCATCCTTTCGGATATTCCGCTGCTTTCGGATCAGTTCCAGCACCGCTGGCAGAAGATCGAAGTGGTGCGTGCCTCGCCAGAGCCAGAATGGTTCGCCGAACTCAGCAAGCGTTTGAACAAGACCGTGAGTATGGATTTGGAAGACGTCAGCATGGTGCGCTTTGCTGACATGCTGCGCGAAGAGTTAGGCATCAATGTCATTTTGGGCCGCGATGCCCTGGATTCCTCTTCGCGAATCACAGTGCTCGCTGATCAAGTTTCCGCGCGCGATGTGCTCGATCTGGTGTGCTCTCATGCCAACAATGACTTCGGTTACATGCTGCACCGCAATGTGCTGGTCATCGATTCCATCGAACGTGTGCAGTCGGCAAATGACATGCGCTTCTATGATTTGCGCGATTTATTGAGTTCGGGGCCGCGCGAAGAAGATCCTGAGTTTCTCATGGATCATTTGCATGATCACATCCAGAACCTCGTGACGCCACGCGCTTGGGATCAAGAAAACGTGTCCATGCGCAACCTCAATGGCCGCCTAGTGGTGCGTGCATCCAACCAAACGCACCGAGAAATCAAGTCGTTCTTGGAGTTCCTTCTCAATCGTGGACGCGAGCCGCAATACGCCTCTAGCCCCGCTGCGGAAGCTTTAGCCTTGGCCCTGCAGAAACCGCTAGATGTTCAATTCGATGGTCAATCGCTGGGCGAAGCCGTCGATATGTTGCGCCAAACCACCGAGCTTCCGATCTATGTCGATGAAGAATGGGAAGAAGAGGGCGAACTGTATCTACAGTTGAAGCAGGTTCCGGTCCACGAGATCTTGGCCTGGCTTTCCGATTACTCGGAAGTGCCCCTGGTCAAGGAAGAGGCCTTCTTGCGCTTCACCCACGACCCACCGCTGACCTTGCGTGCCTACTCTGTTGGTGATTTGATCGGCCGCGGACCTTCGGCAGAATTCGACCTCGATAACCTGATGGACTTAGTCCATGAAACCATTGGCGATCGCGCCTGGGATGTCGATGGAGCCTGGCTCAGTACCTGGAATGACCTGCTCATTCTGCGCCAATCCGAAGGAGTCCTGCGTGAGGTGGAGAACCTTCTGATTGCGGCGAAGAGTCTGCGCTAGCTAGAAGTGGAAGCCAAGGGCAACATAGCCGACGATGCCGCTCAAGTTATGCGAGAAGCCGGTGTCCAAGGCATTGTTGCCCTTGAAGTGGGATTCCACATCGGGCATGCCTTCGTACATGAGCGAGGTCTCGATCGAAAAACTCTCACTCAATGCCATGTTGGCGCCGAGACCCACACCCCAACCTAGATAGCCATCGGTTTCAAAGCGCTGTTCTTGCACATCCAAACCGAAGTTGTAGATCATCTGTGCCGCTAAAAAGCCGGTCAGCGCGCGATTGCCGAAGTAGCGCCGTAGGCCAAAGTGCACCTGGTTGGCACGGATGGGAACTGCTTCGCCCTTGGAATGATATTCACGGGCATCGAGACTGACGGTGGCAGAGAACTGATGACCGAGCAGGCGCTCTAGTTCAAGGCCATAGCTACTAAAGCGGTCCAGCTCTAGGCTGGAATCCGGCACCGCAGGGCGCCGCGCCACATCTTGCATTTCGTTGTCAATCGAACTGTATGCGCCGGTGCGGAATTTCAGCGTGTGAAAGCCCCTGACCTCTTGTTTCCGCACCTTGCTGTAGGGGGGAATGAAGCTGCAAGAAAAGGAGCCTGCCATCAGGACAAGCAGCAAGCCGAGGAGCAAGGGCGCGCGCATGTCGGGAGGATAGCAGGCTCTCAGGCCGGTGTCTTACTGCAGAATCACCACGGCAGGGCGGGTGACCTTGCCGACGCCCTGATCTTCCACATAGGCCTGCAGGTAGATGCTGCGGCCCACTTGAGAAATGATCGCAGGCAGGGTGTAGCTTTGCTGCACCTGCCCGGCGCCAAGCCCGAGCAAACGCGGGCTCGGGCCGATGTCAAAGTTGGTGCCGCGGAACACGCTAGGTGTAGCGCTCTCGGCCACCATCAGTGCGACGAGTTCTTGGCCGAAGCCTTGGGCTTGAATGGTCAAGGAGTCGCCGCCGCTAGGAGCGGAAACATCGACCTGCAGGCTGCCGTGATAGCGCTGCTCGTCGACCATGGTCGGTAGTTGATCGAAGATCAACACCGCCTCGCCCGCTTGCATGCTGACATACAACTTATTGTGGGCGAAAACCGCGTCATTGGGTTGGCTGTAGCCGGCGCCAAGGTTCGACGTTTGCGTGCGCGACCAAAGTTTTTCATTTCGCACATCGACCAACACCAGTTCATTGGCGACGAAGCCGGTGACGGCAAGTAAGTAGCCATCGTCGGAGAGCGCTAAGCCATAGCCCTCAATGCCTTCGAGATCGATGGCACGTTCGGGTTGGCCTTGGCTATCCATCACGAAAAGCTTGCCCTGGAAATCTAAGCCGGTTAGGAAAGCGCGGCCGTCGGCGTGGAGCTCTAGGTCAGATGCGCTTGGGTAGAGGCTGAAGTTGTGCTCCGTAGCCAGAACAAGCCCAGGTGAAGCGGTTCCACTCACAGAGTCTTGCCTCCACAGCCCGCCATCGGCTCCGGAAAAGCCGGCGTCGTACTTCGTGGTGGTGAGCCAAAGTTCATCGCCTAAGACCGCCATGCGGCTGGCACTTTGGCCGTCAATCGAAAAGCCAGCTAGGGGGTCCAAGCTCAGCGTATTGAGGTCAATCGCATAGACCTCGCCACTGCCGTCTTGTGTGCTGACGTACATGTGGTCGCCCAACATCTGCAGGGAGAATGGGTAGCAAGTGCCAAAGCTCAAAGGGTCGGGCAAGGCAATGGTGGCCACCACCTGCCAGCTGGCATCCCACAGCGTGACCGAACCGCTGGTGGAATTGGCGACTGCGCCGTAACGCAAAGCGCCGAGGCTGTCATAGGCGAAGGCAATGTCTTCAGGGAAGACGCCGACGTCGATGGTGTGAATCACTGCATCGGTCGTAGGATCAATTACCAACACCACCTTGTTCGGCGCAAAGAAGTTGCCCGCAAGCGAAACGTATAGGTGATCTCCAACTGGCTCATAAGCAATGCCAAAAGCATGTGCCGCAGCCAAGGGATCGCCGAGACCGCTTAGGTCAATCGCGGATTGAAAGTTCTGCGCCGAAGCGGCAGCGGACGTGCACAAACCCAGCGCAAGGCTG
>Ga0316208_1003023_pt1 | contig 12723 bp, 5 predicted proteins | sample 3monopyrite_MG_FD_204944 | JGI IMG/M metagenome (GOLD analysis project Ga0316208, IMG submission 204944) | Microbial mat bacterial communities from mineral coupon in-situ incubated in ocean water Damariscotta River, Maine, United States -... | ecosystem: Environmental > Aquatic > Marine > Coastal... | reverse complement strand
CGAAGCCGCCAACAAGACCAACGCATAAATAAACCGCGCTTGAAACCTGCTCAACAACACACCCAGCACACAAAACACAACCCCAATCCCATAGAGCGCAAAGACCGCTCCCTTGACCCCAAGCCCACGCTTGAGCATATGGTGCAGATGCTCGGCATCAGGATCAGACATCTTCTTGCCCGCCAGCTTCCGCCGAATTATCGCAAGCATGGTATCAATGATTGGGATCGAATAAATAATCAATCCCGCAAACACCAAACTCGTCTGCCCAGTATCCCCAAGCGACAAAATCATCAGCGCAGAACAATACCCAAGCAACAACGATCCCGTATCTCCAAGAAAGATCGACGCCGGGTTGAAGTTGTGAGGCAAGAACCCAAGACACGCCCCCAAGATCGCAAGCCCCACCACAATCCGAGGCCCATCAAACGACCCCGTATCAGCCAGCGCCATCCCCGCAGCAATAAACAAGAACCCGATCATCGCAATCGAAGTGACACCAGTGAGCAACCCATCGAGCCCGTCTATAAAGTTCGATGCATTGGTTGCCCCCAAGACAAAGATGGCGATGATCACCGTCCCAGACCAGTAAATAAAGTCAAACTCAACGCTTGTACCAAACCCCGGAACATCCATCGGTAGTGGGATCTGGTACGCCAAATGCGGATTGTCCAGCAACCGCCCAAGTGTCGGTTTCAATACGCCTTCAGCCACATTGACCCCGACATCTCCGATCGCCAAAGCCGCCGCCGCCATCAACTGCCCACCAAGCTTGACCCGCGCTGAAACCCCGCTGATGTCATCAATCAATCCAACCACCACAATGATCGTCATCCCCAACGCAATCCAAGGCGGCACCTGCGGGATAAACACTCCGTCAACCAAGTTCTCAGCCCCAATATCGTGGTATTCTATGAACTCAGGTACAGAATCCGCAAAGTAGGAGAACACAATTCCGGCCATGATCCCGAAATACACCGCCACCCCACCAAGATACGCGATCGGCATCTTATGTTGCTTGCGAGCTTCATCCGGATAATCCACAATCCCATTGGCAATCGCCAATCGACGCACCAAAGGCGTAATCAACACCGTCGCCAAAAACGCCACCACAAAGACCCCGATGTACCCCTGCAACAACGCCAGCGAAGGATTCATCATTTCTCTCATCGTTTGATTTGTTTCGGGTTGCATCGCAGCCGGCACGCTGGTTGACAAGTCGGTTGGTATGAAGTTCAAACTCACTTCGGCACCCCGTTCTCAACCACCTTCATTGATTCAATCTGCATCGCCATATCGCGGATGGTTTGCTCAAGCGAGTATCGATACTCAAAGTCGATCAATGTACCAAGCCGAGTCAGATCGGGCTTGCGATGCCGAAGGTCTTCAAAGCCGGCCGGATACGCCTGAGAATATTCCACACGCTCAATTCCAGAACTCGACCCAAGCACATCTATCACCGTTTGAGCCAACTCAAGAATCGTGATCGAACGATCAGACCCAATATTGACCACCCGCCCAAAGGCCTCGCGGCAACCAAGCAACCGGGGCAACACCCCAACAACATCCCGCACATCACAAAAACAACGCGACTGCTTCCCATCCCCAAACACCCGCAATGGCTCTCCCGACATCGCCGACTGTACAAACCGAGGCAGCACCATCCCGTAGATCCCCAACTGCCGAGGACCAACCGTGTTGAAAAACCGTCCCACCACCACAGGCAACCCGTGCTGTTGCCCATACGCAAGCCCCAGGTACTCATCGATTGCTTTGGTGTGGGCATACGACCACCGCGTCACCGAGGTCGCCCCATAGATCGCATCATCATCCTCAGAAAACACACTCACCCCCGGCTTCCCATACACCTCCGAAGAAGAAGCAATGAAAGTGGGGGGGGAACCGTTCTTGAGGGCAAACTCAAGGAGCGCATCGGTCTGCATGATGTTGGTCCGGATCGACCCGATCGGATCTTCCAGCACCAGGTCTACCCCCACAGCAGCCGCCAGATGGTAGATCATATCAAATCGGCCATCCTTTTGGCAAACTCGTTGGAGCCCCTCACTCAAATCCGATTCCACAAACTCGATCGCATCACCATGTTGTTTCAGGTTCGATCCAGTGCCCGTCGAGCAGTTGTCCACCACCACCACCGAATCGCCTTGGCCGATATGCAAATCCACCAAATGCGAACCGATAAACCCCGCCCCACCAGTGATCAACACCCGCTTGGGCTTTGGCAGTGGTTCTGGGTGTGTGGGAGCCAATTGAGGTCCTTCCGATCGCAGCGGCAATCTGACCAGAGTTTATGCTGCGTTATCTTTGGGAGTGCTCTTCTTAGGGCTTTCCTCGGCATTCCTGTAGTTAAATGATGTCCGGATATTTTTCCGCATATACCCGCCAGCAGCACTCCGCACCGCATTGACCAGCACACCCAAGAACTCGGCCTTGCTCTCGTTGAGTTCACGAGACATCCGAGCAACCTGCCCACGCTTCTCGCTCATCGCACGAACGACCAGCATTGACGAATCAGCAATGTTGGCTAAGATCGCAGCATCTCCAGCAACTATCGAAGGTGCCACATCAATCAGCACCAAGTCATATTCGTTCCGCAAATCGAGCAATAGTTTCTTCATCGCCTGACTGCTCAATCGCTCGACCTGACGATTCTTGGTCGTCCCGATCGGCAACACACTCGGCCCATCCTCAATCGACACAATGCATGATTCAAGCGTTGAATCACCAGCCACAACATCTCCAAGCCCAGGGCCATTACCAAGATCGAGCAGCTTATGGATACTCGGGCGACGGAAGTTCGAATCAATAATCAGCGTTCGCAATCCAGTCGAAACACATGCTTGGGCTAGATTTGTGATGACCGTCGACGCGCCAGACTCAGGCATCGCGCCGATCACGACCAATGAATGATGCCCATGCTGACTCATACCCGTCAACACATTCGTGCGCAACTGCCGAAAATGCTCGGCAAACACCGACCCAGGATCATCAGAAAAGGCACTCGAAATACGAGCGGGATTCGAAGGGTCCTCACGGGCATCCATGAGCATGCCAAGCGAACGAGCCCTCGGGATCATCCGAATATCGGCCGCACTCTTGATCCGTTGATCCAGAAGCTCAAAGAGCACAATGACACCCGCGGTCAAACCGACCACAAGAATCATCCCTGCTGGAACAACAATAAATTTCACAGGGAAGGTTGGCAAATCTGGAACCGTTGCTTGCTCAACAACCGAGACGCGTTGGGCGCTCGATAGATTCGAGGCCGCCTGTAAATCAGAAAGTGCTTTTTCTTGCTCTCCGATTTGAAAAATTTTCGCCTCGATCTGACGATCGATATCGGCAATTTCCTGACTTACCCGTGTGAGTTCGGTTAGCTTCTCGACAAGATCATCCTTCTGGGACATCAGCTCTGATTCTTGGGCACGGAGTTGATCAACCGTCGTCGCGGTGTTCTGCACTCTCGCCTCGAATGCTTCCCGGAGCAGTTCTTCACGGGCGTCTTCGATCTTCCGTGTGTGTGCGTTAATCTGATTAATGACTTGTTTACTCTGACGGTGATCGGGTTTGATTCCGTCGGCTTGTAGGGCGACCAGTGCCGTTTCAAGCCGCTTAAGTTCCTGTTTGAATGTCTGCATCATCGGGGACATGCTTACAGTTTCTCGCAATGCCGAGTCATACTCGATCCCAGTATCTCTTTGCATTTGTGCATTGTCATTCGCTCGAATCACGGTCATCGCTTCGAGTGACTGCTGAATCCCGACAAGCTCGGCGTCGATGAGTCTGAGTTTTTCCGATGCGGTAGACTTTGCAGAATCAATTGAATCAATCTGCTCTTCGCGGACCAACCGAGATTTCCGTGCCGACAAATCGTCCATCTCGCTGCTCGCAGATTGAATCGAATCACGAATCACTGTCCGCCGAGAAACAACATTTCGATTATATTGAGAGTTGAGCTCGTTGAGATACGCATCTTGGACCATGGTCACAAGCCCCGCGGCATCTTCTTTGTTGCCCGTGGAAACTGAAAGACGGATAAGGAATGTCTTCGGAACAGCACCTACGCTGACCATCTTTTCAAAGTCTTTGAACGCTTTAACAACATCAATATTGCCTCGGCGCATGTATTTAGAACTCCATTCAGGAGCCAAGCTTTGAAGGCGTGGATCGGCAATAACTTTATTGAGAATAGTCTGCGATTTCATCATCGCGACCTGAGTCCCCATAAACCGTTCCATCTCGGATTCATCAACAGTCTGGACATTGATCGTTTCAACTTTCTCTTCCGCAGGAGAGCATTCCCATGTGACCCGTGCAGTGTACTTCGGGGCATATCTTGAAAACAAAATATGCGCAGCCATCCCCACTACAATCCCCACTACAACAGAACCAGCAAGGACAAACTTGTACTTGTGCAACAGTTTCATCGGGTCAATAGACATCCCCCCGGCCATCTGCGGCTGAGATGGTGGATTCGGTATGCCCGGTCTGGGTGCTTTAGATGTACTCATAAGACGGCTCCGTCATCTAGTAGCACCGATCGCAAGACCGATGCTCTGTGGTTCTTTGACTTGATTTCTTATCGACCTATTCCATTATCCGGCTGAGTCGATCTTGGATTCAACCTCATCTACCTGAATTTCAAGCTCGACATTTCGAGAAGGCATCGCCCGCATAAGTGAACGAATATCCAATAACTTCGATCGGGCCTCACTCGTGTTGCCCATCTTGAGCTCCATATTGATCTGAGCAATCACCAGCGTGACACGAGAACGGACCGATAATGCATATTTCATGCCCTCGTTGAGCATCTCTTCCGCCTTCTCATACTCGCCGAGAGAAGTATAAATATTCCCGATCGTGTCATACGGCTCAGAACGATTGGGGTTCGCACGAATGGCGTTCTCTGCAAGTTTCAACGCCCGTTCGTGTTCGCCCATCTCAGATGAAAGTACATACGCCAGGTTATTGCTCATCTCCCAATCCTCTGGGAACAGCTCAACTCCTTGCCCCCAAAGCTCTGCGGCACGCTCGATCTCACCCCTCGAATACATCGTTGTTCCATAGCTCTGGTATGAAATACGCTGGATCTCAGGTTGCCCAGTGGTCCCGATGAGCCGATCATAAATCGCATACGCCGTATCAGTATTCGAACCTGAACTCACCAATCGTTGTGCTATAAACAAATCGAGCCAGTTTAGAACCTCTTGGTTCGGATTCCGTTGTTTGAGGGTTTGGATGTAGTCAATTTGTTTCTGGACGGGCTGATTCTCAAAGAACCTTGAAATGTTTCCAGACCATTGGACCAACTCAATATCCGAATCCGATGAAATATCAAATGCCTTGGTCAACTGCTGGAGCGCCAACTGATCACGACCACGCGCCTGCAATACCAATGCCTGGGCCGCTAAAAGACCGGGGCTCGAGTTGATATCACCCGCTATTTCTGTGAGGTCGCTGATTACAGAATTGGCAAGATTGGTGTCAGGATTCCGGGTCCGTACAACAGCATCGATCAGTGTTGCACCAGCACCAGGCGACCGCTGGACATCCCAAACAATCTTATAAAGCAGCGACGCCCGTTCCCAGTCTTCCCGAGAAGCGAACAACTGCCCGAGAGAACTGAGCAGTGTTGCGTCCTGCTTGCGACTCTCCGCTATTTCCACGGCAAACTCATACGCCTCAGCATTCTTGCCGTCGATCATCAACTCGTTGATAATCCCGAACAACGCCTGATCCAGAGAAGGATTCAGACGGACCGCACGCTGAAGATCTCTAAGCGCTTCATCACGCTGATCCAGAGCGAAATACCCCGCAGCGCGAACCCTGTACGCACGCCAGTCATTTGGATTGATCTGTAAAGCCGCATCGACATCGGCCAACATGTCCGTCAAAGTTTCATCAGATCCTGCCAAAAATTCTGCACGCTTGATATAGACCAATGCGTTGTCAGAGAAGCTGGCCACCGCCTGGTCAAGCAGCTCGGATGCCGCACTCGAGTTCCCCAGCCCCTCCTCGATCTCTGAGTTCTGAAGAATAGCGATCATTGACTTGGAGTTTTTAGGAGCAAGCTGATCAAACTGAGCACGAGCAATGCCAAACTGACGCGTACGGATCAACATATCGATCCACCGGAGTCGATACAGGTCATCCTGATCAACACCGGAATCCACAATCTCTCGAAAGACATTGCCCGCATTCGTAAACTGGTTGAGCATCATATACAAATCGCCAAGCAACTTGGTCCCTTTGAGAGTTTCTGGGTCCTGCTGTTCCACCGCCGCGGTCGCTGCCTGAATCGCTAGCTCCGGCCGGCCTCGGTTCAACATAAATCGAGCAAGCGCAATATACGCTTCCGTAGAATTGTCCTCTGGGTGATTCTGAACATACCCCAAGTAAATCTGTCGAGCTGCTTCGAGCCCAGGAATATTGCCCACCCGTCCCTGGTCTGCATACCAAAGAGCATCTAACTCAGCATTTCGTAATGAATCATCATTTGCCCTCAGCCCGTCAATCAGACTCCGTGACTCATCCCAGCGTTTGGATTGAATATACAAACCCGCAAGAGCAAAGTTGTTTGTCACATCCCCCGGGTCAAGTTCCAAGAACTTCTCCCGCTGCCGGATAGCAAAGGCCCGCCCTTCAGGACCGCCATATCCCGCTTCCAATAGCAGCCAAATCGACAGGAACGCTGGATCATCGATGGCGTATTTCTGGAAACGCCGAGCTGTGTCCAGCGCACTGGGATACTGACGATAAATCAAAAGGGTGTCGATATATTCTTGGATACTCGCCTTGTCATCAGGACGGATCGACAGCGCATGCTCAAAGGATTTGATAGAAGCGTCCTTTCGACCCAGCTCTCGTTGTCCGATTGCGAGCATTCGGTAAATCGATGAATCCGCAATTCCACTCGATGCGGCCTGCTCCAAAAGCTGGACAGCCCGTTCATGGTTCTGCTTAAATGACTCGAGCCGTGATTGAAAGCTCAGCCCATTGACGCGGTCAGCATTGGTTTTTGTCGCTAGTTGAACGAGTTCATCAGCTCGTACAAGATCATCCAATATTAGGGATCGAACAAATGCGAGTTCAATCACCTGAGGGTCTTCAGGAGCGAGTTCCAAAAGCTCCACCATGGTTGGGTCAAAGATGTCCATCCGATTGCGTGTAAATGAAATCCCAGCGATGGACACAAGCTTTGCGACCCGATCTAAATCCCCCTGCTCAATCATCGATACCAAGATATCAACCTCATTCTCTCCCTGAAGCGCGATCTGAATCCTCAATAATCCCTCGTCTTCAGGATGAACACTCAACGATTTCTCGAGCACCGAACGAGCACCAGAAATGTCGCCCTGATCCATCAGCAGCGACAGAAGGTCTCTCGCTACATCCGGGTGGTAGTTGACCCCCTCAATCCCTTCGCTGAGCATCGTGATCGCTGCAGACAAATCCCCAGGGTTCTCATCCTTCCCCTGTCTGACCTGACGAGCTGAGACAATCAATGAGAGAACTGGATCGTCGATGAGATCAGGGTTTTGCAACGCATTAATTTTAGCGATCGCATCCGTTGCGACCGAGTTCCCAGGATCCGAAACCAGTGCCTGCTGGAAGTGTACCAATGCAAGCCGATTTTCTTTGAGCTGCATCTCGATATTACCGAGTACAAGCAAAGCCCGGACATTGTGCTTCTTGATCCCGATCAAGTTGAGCAACGCCTTCCGTGCAGTGCCGAGTTGGTTCAACTCTTTGGCCGCCAATGCCTCAAACCAGAGCCCGTCGACATTGGAATGGTCTGTCTGAGTATTATACATATTGAGGAGTCTGAGGGCTTCTTGAAACTCACCATTCACGAAGGCAATACGCCCATCAACGATCATCAAATTCGTATTGTCTTCCGTGACCCGGGCGGCATACATGTCTCGCGCGGAAATCGCCTCTTTCAATATTTCATCTGCCTCGGCGTCAATGACTCGGTCCGCTCCCATCCCAACGCGCCGCATATAAGAATCCAGTTTGATCGAGGCAATGGTGAGCATCGCTTCGCGCTGAGCGTTAAACAACATCAAACCGTCAATCGAAACAGGTGGAATCGGCCGCTCAACAACCTGGTAGTACAGCCGCGCCGCTTCATCCGTTTCCCCACGAATTGCAAGCAATCCCGCTTGGGCTACCAGTATATCCAATGACTCAGGGTCGGAATTTCGGAGCTTGGCCATCAGATTCTTGCCGCGGGTGAGCTTGCTCTCAGGATCAACCCGGATTTCGATCTCGACAAACCTATTGAGGATGTTCATAGAAATCTCTTCGTCAGGCGCGGCCATCAATCGGTCATAGACTGAATCAAGTCTTCCCTCAAGTTCTTGCCAAGAATCGAGCACCAACTGAGTTCTTGCCGAATCAGAATCAGATTCGAAGCTGTACGCATCTGCACCAGCCGTCTCCACCGCAAGCGCCAAGTTCGCGACAAGAACGAGGTAAGCATCAGGATTGGATTCCAAATACACATCACTTATCCGAATCGCATCGGCACGAGCTTTGTACACACCAGAAAGGTCATCATTGCGGACCGCCTTGATCGCCTCGTAGACAACCCATCGCATCTGCGACACCAGAACCTCCTGATCCGATGGATCGGCCTCAAAGGCCGCGGCAAGATCGTTTCGGATCAGTTCAAACTGAGATTCTTCAACCACTCCATCCCGATCGGCGATACGCTGCCAAGTCATCCCTCGGTACCGACGCAGCGTTGGCCACTTTGGATCAACCCCGGGTACACCATCAAAGTTCCCGAGCAACTCAGTAGTACGCGAAATGATGTTGTCACCAGCTCCACGAGAGTATTGCTTCGTAAACAGAGAATACTGAATCTCAAGCTCACGCCTGTACGCCTCCACATTGGTACGCTGGATCACCGCGGTCTGATGAATCGCTCCAAGATAGTCGCGGCGGAACGCATCAAAGTACGCCGGTTCTGTCTCAGGTATCCACAGCTCTATCGTGCTGATCCACTTCTCAAGGTTTTCAACAATCGTCGGGTCCTTATTGACCGCGCTGGAATACATCCGGAGCGCGGTCTCGATATCCCCCTCGGCCATCGCCAGATCGCCCTTTTTGGCCAGGTCATCGGCGGTCTTATTGACCACAGAGTACGCCGCGAACAGCATACCCAGCATCGCGATCACCGCCACGATCAAAATTACGACGAACTTTGTATTTACACGAGAAGCCATAGTCAGTTTCCTCTTTTTCCGACCCAGACCAATGTGGACAGGGCTTATTTTCTTCAACGGGTCTTGGCAACCCAGGTTTCAGTCAGTGTCTTTCAAAGAGCATCTCTACTCAACAGGAGTGCACAATCATCTATTCGTCATCTACCGGATACAGCCCCTGCTGCACCCGAACCCAGTCAGGGGTACACCGCATAATCTCACCAATCAAATCCCCCAATATCAGCCCCGAATATTCGATAAAGTCGTCCATCGATTCAGCAGTCACACAATTTATTTGAACCTTCAGGTAGTACGCATAATCATCCGAAAGATTAAACGCAAGTGTCCGGACATCATTGGCGTTGGCCTTGGTCCCGCCATTGGCAATAAAGAAATATCCCGAGTAAATCTTCTGCCCCTTCCCAACAATAAACTCCGAACACCGCATCGTGATCTTCGTCTCAGGCGTCACATCCCTTGGCAAACGAACACGCACTCCAGGCGCATCAGTCCACTTGCGATTATTACTCAGCCGCACCGAGTACAACTCGCCAGTCAGCCCAGAAAGCTCCGGCGGGACCGATCCGTCAACCCGCCATGACTCGGTATTCATCGGAAGCACATGATTCTGTGAAGACTCACTCTGCTGCAACCCCCCTCCGACAAAGCAACGCTCAGGCACATGAGGAACCGTGTCAATCATCCCCGTGTAATACGCCGCATGAAGTTCAACCACAATTGGTTTCTTGGTCCCCTCAGACTCCTTGAGGAGATAGTCGCGAGACACATAGTTCTCTGTCCCGAGCACTTCAACAATCTCAGTCGATGATATCCGATCTGATCCCAGCCGGGTCCAGTGCTCCGTCTCAGTTGGAATCGCAGAGACCTGCCGATTGCCTTCAGGATAGATCGGAATCTTCTGCATATGCAGATCCGCATACTTGATGTACACTCCGATCCCGACCGTTGATCCAAGCATCACACAGCCGGCAATAATCGGCGCCAAAATACTTCCGCTCCGCTCATTCATGTCGGTTGCCCCTTCCCACTGGTCCCAACAATCCGATTGAGAATCCACACCACACCCATAAACAATCCAAGCGATGGCACGAGCAGGATCGTCCCAATGAGCGTGTGCGCATCACCCGATGCCAGATTCGGATCAAACAGCGTCAGCAACCCCAGCACCGTCACCCGGACCATATTCATCAAAATTGCTACAGGCCCCGCCAGCAAAATCAGCGAAATCCGCTGCCACCATTGCGTGCAACCGAGCAACGCCACCGCTCCAGCCAACGCATAAAACGCCACCACCATCCGCATCCCAGAACACGCCTCGGCCACATTCAACGGATGCATCACTCCAGACCCACTCAAAATATTCAACTGGTTCCCCACCAAATCAACCGAGAACCAGCCCGTCGGTTCCCCGATCAAACTCAGCATCAACCACGACCCTTGCGAGGCCATCAACTGCAAACCGAAGGTCACCTGCAACATGATCGATTCAGAAATCGTCACCATCAACAGCAAATACACAATCGGCAAAAACGCATACCGCATCAACCCAGGCCCAGTGCACAACAACACCATCGAACCAAGCGACAGCACCATCGAGAATCCCTGCAACATGGGATTGCTGATAAAGAACAGGTTGTATGCGTACGAAAAAATCCCAGCCAAAAATGGGACCACCGCAGGCCAAAACACACGCACCGGAGTCTTGGCAATCATCTCACGAGACTGCCAAAGCAAATACCCCGATATAAACGGGATCACCAACGCATGCCCCCAGTCCTCTTTGTTCTCCCAGCTCATCTTGAACTGAAACAAGAACCACTGCCGGAATAACACGACAAACAACGCTCCCAGCACCACCGAAATCAACAACCCACGCCTCGTCAACATCCCACACACAAGCCCCCCTTCAGGGGCCGCTGAGTCAGCGTCAATCGGGCTCGTTGTGGTACTCTGGGCGGTCATATCCGGTTCGTTTCCTGATCGGCCGACTAGGCCTCTTTCTTCGCTCATATTGTGAGGTCTGAGATGATTGGCACACAAATATACAGGCACACAGAATAGACCAGAGAATTGACAATCCTGCATCATTCATCACGAGAACTCAACATACGAAGCCGCTCAATGTGAAGTTCGCCAGATGTCAAAATCCTGATATTCGCGCACCCGGCCATAGGGCCAAGCTCCCCGAAAAGACACCCAGTTCCATCAGTTCTGACGACTAAACGGCGGAGGCCCGAACACATCATTACCAAAGTTGCGGTCAAGCAAAAATCCAAATCCATAACTCGTCCGGAATCCAGACCGCATCACCGCCAAAGGCGTCGCCCAGAAGTTTGTCCCCACATTGATCCGGTCATCGGGCTTAATATACACATCCGGCTGCGTCCCCTCCTGAATCGCCCGTAAATTCAGCATAATCGTCGCCTGCTCGTTGTGCCCAACAATCCGGGTCAAATCCACCCGCTCAGGCACCGCAAGGTTCCCAAGCCCCCCAGCACTGGTAATCGCCCGTGTCAGTGTCAGTCGCCCGGTCACAGGCAGGTTGTACACCCCAGGCCCATTGACCTGCCCATCAATATACACATTCCCAATCGGAGACGGAGGCACGCTCACAATATCACCCGCACGCAACACCACATTGTACCGAGCATCCCCAGCAAGCAATGGTTTCACAGGAATACGGATCACCCGCTGGGTAAACAACTGCCCCCGAGAGTCCACAGGCGTCATTTCATCGGAACTCGAAATCATCTGACGAGCCGCCACCGGGATCGCTTCACGAACCCATTGCCCATCAACAAAACGCCACCGAGGCGTCAGCATTGCCGGAAATTCGTCAGCCGAATCGACCATCGAATGGGAAGATTCACTCATTGGCGCAGCCGGAGCACTGGGCTCAATCAAATCAATCAATGGATCATCCATCCGGGCTGCCGGAGCAATCAATCCGTTCCCATTCCCAGAGATCATCCCAGGGCTCGAAAGATCATCGATCACATCGAGCAAATCCTCACCACTAGGACCATCTACAGGATTCGACCCGCCAGGAGTCGGCAAAGTTTCGCGTTGGATCGAGCCAGCATGATCAGCCAAAGGAACCTGTCGAATCACAAAGATTTCATCGACAAACTGCGGAATCCCACCGGCCCCCACAAGCCCTTGCAAAATCCGAAAATCAGCACTGGGTACCAAATAAGGCCCAGGATTATTCACATTCCCCATCAAGAAGAAAGTTTGCTCTCGTCGTTGATCAACAACCACCGAAACAAGGGGGTCGGCCACAAAGCTAATCATGGTTTCCCCGATACGATCAGCAACTTCTTTCTCGGTCAACCCCATCACGAAGATTCGACCCAGCTGAGGCACCTCCACATACCCATTGGGATCCACCACACGAGGCAGAGTTTCAACCTGATTGGTCAAAATCAAGTCCCAGATACTCAGCGTCAAAATATCACCAGACGACACACGA
>Ga0316208_1003022_pt1 | contig 12726 bp, 11 predicted proteins | sample 3monopyrite_MG_FD_204944 | JGI IMG/M metagenome (GOLD analysis project Ga0316208, IMG submission 204944) | Microbial mat bacterial communities from mineral coupon in-situ incubated in ocean water Damariscotta River, Maine, United States -... | ecosystem: Environmental > Aquatic > Marine >... | reverse complement strand
CTGGAAGACATGATCGCGCAGGTAAAGGCGCTGGCCGCTGATGACCGCGGCGAAGTAAGCGCCGAAATAACCGCCGCCAAGGCGCTGACCGAAAAGCAAACCGGCGCACTGGCGGCGGCGTTGAAAAAATCGGTCGGCAAAGACGTGAATGTAAATGTGACCGTTGATAAGGATATTATCGGCGGTCTTATTGTGAAAGTGGGGTCGGCCATGGTTGACAGCTCGCTTCGCAGCAAACTCAACAATCTTAAAAATGCAATGAAAGAGGTCGGATAAATGAGCATCCAAGCCGCGGAAATCTCTGCGATCCTCAAGGACCAGATCAAGAATTTTGGTGCTGAGGCCGAAGTCGCCGAAGTAGGGCGTGTGCTGTCAGTTGGTGACGGTATTGCGCGTGTTTACGGGCTGGACAATGTTCAGGCCGGTGAAATGGTCGAATTCCCCGGTGGTATCCGCGGGATGGCCCTGAACCTTGAAACCGACAATGTCGGGATCGTGATTTTCGGCTCGGACCGTGACATTAAAGAAGGCGACACCGTTAAGCGGACCAACGCGATTGTGGACGTGCCAACCGGTGACGAGCTTCTGGGGCGTGTGGTTGACGGCCTTGGCAACCCGATTGACGGCAAAGGCCCGATCAAAACCAGCAAACGCTCGGTTGCCGATGTGAAAGCCCCCGGTATTATCCCGCGTAAATCGGTTCATGAGCCCATGGCCACCGGCCTTAAATCGGTTGATGCGCTTATTCCGGTTGGCCGTGGCCAGCGCGAGCTCATCATTGGTGACCGCCAAACCGGCAAATCAGCCGTGGCGCTTGATACCGTGCTGAACCAGAGAGCCTATAACGAGGCTGCCGGTGATGACGAAAGCAAAAAGCTCTACTGCGTATATGTGGCGATCGGGCAAAAGCGCTCGACCGTGGCACAGCTGGTGCGCAAGCTCGAAGAAAACGGCGCCATGGAATATTCCATCGTTGTGGCCGCTACCGCTTCTGACCCGGCTCCACTGCAGTTTCTTGCCCCCTATTGCGCCACCGCCATGGCCGAGCACTTCCGCGACAATGGCCGCCACGCGCTGATCATCTATGATGATCTGTCCAAACAGGCGGTGGCTTATCGCCAAATGTCGCTGCTGCTGCGCCGCCCACCAGGGCGCGAAGCCTATCCCGGCGATGTTTTCTATCTTCACTCACGGCTGCTGGAGCGCTCGTCGAAACTGAATGAGGATTATGGTTCAGGCTCGCTGACCGCGCTGCCGATCATCGAGACCCAGGGCGGTGACGTTTCGGCCTTTATTCCAACCAACGTGATTTCGATCACCGACGGCCAGATCTTCCTTGAAACCGAGCTGTTCAACGCCGGTATCCGCCCGGCGGTTAACACCGGCCTTTCGGTTTCGCGGGTGGGTTCATCCGCGCAAACCAACGCCATGAAATCGGTGGCAGGCTCGATCAAGCTCGAGCTGGCGCAGTATCGCGAGATGGCGGCCTTTGCCCAGTTCGGCTCCGACCTTGACGCTTCCACTCAGGCCCTGTTGGCCCGTGGTGCGCGCCTTACCGAGCTGCTCAAGCAAGCCCAGTATTCGCCTTTGACCAACGCCGAGCAGGTGATGGTGATCTATGCGGGCACCCATGGCTATCTTGATAAAATCGCCGTAGGTGACGTAAACCGCTTTGAAGCCGGCCTTTTGGCGCATCTGCGCGCCCATAATGCCGACCTTCTGGCAGATATCACCAATAATGACCGCAAGGTTAAAGGTGAGCTGGAAGACAGCGTTAAAGCCGCCGTTGAAGCATTCGCGAAAGATTTCGCTTAATTTTGGCCTAAGGGAAAGGAGTTCTGCCCATGGCGAACCTCAAAGACCTGAAAACACGGATCGAGAGCGTAAAAAGCACGCGCAAGATCACCAAGGCCATGCAGATGGTGGCTGCGGCAAAACTGCGCCGCGCCCAGGAATCAGCCGAAGATGCCCGCCCTTATGCGGAGCAGATGAACGCGGTTCTTGCTAATCTGGCGCAAGGCGCTTCGGAAAGTGAAAGCGCACCGATATTGCTGCGCGGCACCGGCAAAGACGATGTGCATCTGCTCATCGTTGCCACTTCCGAGCGCGGCTTGTGCGGCGGGTTCAACTCGTCGATCGCCAAACTGGCGCGCGCCCATGCGCAAAAGCTGCTGGCCGCCGGTAAAACCGTGAAAATGGTGACGGTTGGCAAAAAAGGCCGTGACCAGCTCAAGCGTGATTTCAAGGATGTGATGATCGACCATGTCGATATGTCCGAGGTCAAGCGCCTTGGCTATGTTCATGCCGCAAATATCGGCAAAGACGTTATCAAACGTTTTGACGCTGCCGAGTTTGATGTGGCAACGATATTTTACAACCGCTTCCAATCGGTTGTGAGCCAAATCCCGACAGCGCTGCAGCTTATTCCTGCCAAGGTTGACGCCAAAGAGGATGCCTCCTCGGTGGTGTATGATTTTGAGCCTGATGAAAACGAAATTCTGGATGATCTGCTGCCACGCTCGGTCAACACCCAGATTTTCACGGCGCTTCTGGAAAACGGCGCGTCGGAGCAAGGGGCGCGGATGTCTGCCATGGATAACGCCACCCGCAACGCTGGTGAAATGATCGACAAACTGACCATCGAGTTTAACCGCTCGCGTCAGGCTGCGATTACCAATGAATTGATCGAGATTATCTCGGGCGCTGAAGCGCTATAAACTGGAGAAAAACTGATGGCTAAAAAAGCTGTAGGTAAAATTACACAGGTGATTGGCGCTGTTGTCGACGTTCAGTTCGAAGACAACCTGCCCGCGATCCTCAACGCCCTTGAAACCGATAATAACGGCAACCGTCTGGTGCTGGAAGTTGCCCAGCACTTGGGTGAAAACACCGTGCGGACCGTGGCGATGGACGCCACCGAGGGCTTGGTGCGCGGCGGCCTTGTTACCGACACAGAAACCACAATCACCGTGCCGGTTGGCTCGGCCACCCTTGGTCGCATCATGAACGTGATCGGCGAACCGGTTGACGAAAAAGGCGCGATCGAAACCAAAGAGCGCCGTTCTATCCACGGCGATGCGCCCGAGTTTTCCGAGCAGTCCACCGAATCCGAGATCCTTGTGACCGGCATTAAGGTTATCGACCTGCTGGCCCCTTATACCAAAGGCGGCAAAATCGGCCTGTTTGGCGGTGCCGGCGTGGGCAAAACCGTGCTTATCATGGAACTGATCAACAACATCGCCAAGGTTCACTCCGGTGTGTCTGTGTTTGCGGGCGTTGGTGAGCGGACCCGTGAAGGCAACGACCTTTACCACGAGATGATCGAAGGCGGCGTTATTGTGCCTGAAAATCTGGTCGACTCCAAAATCGCGCTGGTTTACGGCCAGATGAACGAGCCTCCGGGTGCGCGTATGCGGGTGGCGCTTTCGGGCCTGACGCTCGCCGAGCAGTTCCGTGATGAAACCGGCGCCGATGTGTTGTTCTTCGTGGATAATATCTTCCGCTTTACCCAAGCAGGTTCGGAAGTGTCGGCGCTTTTGGGCCGCATTCCTTCGGCTGTGGGCTATCAGCCAACACTGGCCACCGATATGGGCGCGATGCAGGAGCGGATTACCTCGACCAAAGCCGGTTCGATCACCTCGGTGCAAGCCATTTATGTGCCCGCGGATGACCTTACCGACCCCGCACCCGCAACCTCGTTTGCCCACCTTGACGCGACCACTGTGCTTGACCGTGCGATCTCCGAACTGGGTATTTACCCTGCCGTTGATCCGCTATCCTCCACCTCCCGTATCCTTGACCCGCTGGTGGTTGGCGAGGAGCATTACGGCGTGGCGCGTGATGTGCAGGGCATTTTGCAGCGCTATAAATCGCTTCAGGATATCATCGCCATTCTCGGCATGGACGAATTGTCCGAAGAAGACAAACTGACCGTGACCCGGGCGCGTAAAATCCAGCGGTTCCTGTCTCAGCCATTTGACGTGGCGAAGGTGTTTACCGGTTCTGACGGTGTTCAGGTGCCGCTCGATGAAACCATCGACAGCTTCAAGCGGGTTGTGGCCGGTGAATTTGACCACCTGCCGGAAGCGGCCTTCTATATGGTTGGCGGCATCAATGACGTGATCGCCAAGGCCGAAAAACTGGCGGCCGAGGCTGCCTAATTGAGGAGGCTTTGATGGCCGAGACAATGCAATTTGAACTGGTATCACCAGAGCGCAAACTAGCCTCGCTGCAAGCGGAATCCGTGAGTATTCCGGGGGCCGAGGGCGACATGGTGGCGATGCCAAACCACGCGCCTGTGGTCACCACCCTGCGCCCCGGTTACGTGACCGTAACCGCGGGCGGTGAAGCCTCTGATTATCTGGTCACCGGCGGTTTTGCCGAAATTTCTGCCGAGGGGGTAACGGTTTTGGCCGAAAACGCCCTGCCAAAGGGTGAGGTGACAAAGGAGATTCTGGAAGAATTCCACCGCATCGCCGAGGCAGACCTAAAGGATGCGGCCGAGCACCATAGCGCCGCCGCCACCCGCCGGGTAGCGGATCATCAGGATCTGCTTATTCGCCATGGCGCCTGAATTGACCGCTAAATCAAGAAAAACCCCGCCATTGTGCGGGGTTTTTTGTTGGCCGGATCCTTGTGGATGCAAAAGCGTGTTGTCATCGTGTGGCAGCCCGGCCATCATGCCGCTTAAGGCATAACCGAGCGGCGCTGATAAACCCGTGCCGATGGCAAAAACAAGCAACTGACGACTTGTGGGTAATTGAAAGGGCGCGGCGACGCTTACGATAATTCCGATTATGCGTGATCTTTTTGCTGAACCGGCCACCGAAAATACATCCGATGCCGCGCTTTACGCGTCGGTTTTGGCCACGGTTTATGCGGTGATGCACTTCCTGTTTTTGCCAATTCTTGGCAACCTGTCTGATCAGCTGGGCCGCAGGCCCCGCGATCAACGGTATTATGTCCAAGCGGGTGCCCGATAGCGAACAGGGAGATATGCAAGGCGTGCTTGGCGGCGGCGGATGTAACCGGCATAGCCCTGCCGGTATTTTAGCGGCAGTAAGAGCCGGAGCGGTATTCGGCGGTATCAAGATGGAAATGGTTGTAATGATAGCGGTCTGACTCGGGGCCAAGCACGGTGCCAAACCGGCCGCAGGCGGAAGCGTGAAGGGCGCGCACCGCCTGTCGTTCGCTGCCCCTGCCTGACCAGTCATTTTCCACGCTCAGCTCACCCCCGTTTTCGAGGGTGAAAGCCCCGATATCAATAGCGTTGCCAAGCGCGTGCTCAGACATGCGCGCCCCCGGCTGGCCATTGCGGCTGCGGCAGGCATAGGAGGCAAGCACGGTCATTTCAACAATGCGGCTGCGCAGTCTTTTCACCGCGTTTTGGGCGTCATTTTCCACCCAGTTGGCCAGCGTATCGGCGGTGCGGCAGTTTAGGGTGGCAGGGGGGTTTAGGCGCACGCCGGCCGCATAGCTGACCGATACGGGGTTATCAATGCCGCAGCCGCCGCTGCGCAGATCATCCACCTCCACGCCCAAAAGGGCCGGGTTGTTACAAAGCCGCGTGAGGCCCGCTTCGGCAGGATAGGCCGAAAGATCCGGCTGGCCAGAACGCGAACAGGCCGCAAGCAGCATCGTAAACAGGAGGAGGGCAACGCGCATGTCAACTCTCTTTTGGTTTTACGCGCCCGAAGTCTGGCGCATCCGTATCTTGGCCGGCTTCAACAATGTTACGCCGAATCGCACGGGTGCGGGTAAAATAATCAAACAAATAGTCGCCGTCGCCGGTGCGAATGGCGCGCTGGAGCGCGAAAAGCTCCTCCGTAAAGCGGCCCAGCACCTCAAGCGTGGCGTCTTTGTTGTTTAAAAATACATCGCGCCACATGGTCGGGTCCGAGGCGGCAATACGGGTAAAATCCCGAAAGCCGGCGGCGGAGTAATTAACCACCTCGGTTTTGGTGACCCTTGTCATATCATCGGCCACACCCACCATGGTATAGGCGATCAGGTGTGGCGCGTGGGAGATGACACTGGCCACCAGATCATGGTGGTCGATCTCCATCATTTCCACATTGGCACCAAGGGCTGTCCAATATTCCATCAGGCGCTCAACCGCGGCGTGGTTGGTTTCCGGCAGCGGGGTTATCAGGCACCAGCGGTTGTCAAACAGGCTGTCAAAACCCGATTCCGGGCCGGATTTTTCGGTGCCCGCCATCGGGTGGCCCGGCACGAAGTGAACATTGCGCGGCAGGTGCGGCCCCACCGCCGCCACCACCGCGCGTTTGACCGAGCCAACATCGGTGATCGTGCAGCCCTCGGCCAGAAACGGGGCAATTTCTTCGGCGATTTCACCCATCACACCAACCGGCACGCAGAGGATCACCAAATCGGCGCCCTGCACCGCTTCGGCGGCACTTTCAAAAACCGCGTCCACCAGCCCGAGGTCGAGCGCTGTTTCGCGGGTGGCTTTCGAGCGGGCGGTGCCGGTGATTTTTGCGCTCATTCCGGCGCGGCGCATGGCAAGGCTGATGGAGGAAGCCAGCAGGCCAAGCCCGATCAGGGCAACATGGTTATACTGGTTCATGCGCGGGTGCCTTTCATGAAGTCGGCAAGCGAGGAGGCCACGGCGCGGCAGGCGATTTCATCACCAATGGTAATGCGCAGGTATTCGGGCAACCCATAGCCAGCCACCGCCCGCACCACCAGCCCGCGAGATTGCAAATATTTATCGGCCGCCTCCGCCGTGGCAGGGTCGGCAAAGCGGGGCAGAATGAAATTGGCGTGGCTTTGGTCGGATGGCAGGCCGGCTTCGGCGAGGCTGGCCCGCAGCCATGCGCGCCATTTGCCGTTTTCGCTGCGGCAGCGGGCAGTATAGGCCCCGTCCTGCACCGCGGCCTCGGCAGCGGCCAGCGCCGCGGCGGATACATTAAACGGCCCGCGCACCCGGTTGAGCGTGTCTATCACATGGGCCGGGCCATAGCCCCAGCCAACCCGCGCGCCGCCAAGCCCGTATATTTTTGAAAAGGTGCGGGTCATCACCACATTGTCGCGGGTTTCCACCAATGCGGCATGGCCGTCAAACCCCTCGACAAATTCGGCATAGGCACCATCGAGCACCAACAGCGCTTGCGGCGGCAGCCCTTCTGCCAGCCGCTCGACCTCGGAAGCCAGTATCATGGTGCCGGTCGGATTATTGGGGTTGGCAATAAAAACCAGCCTTGTGTGTTCGGTGCAGGCGGCCAGCAGGGCATCGACATCGGCATGGCGGTTGCTTTCGGAAGCGACCACCGGTGTGGCCCCGGCGGCGCGGGCCGAAATGGCATACATGGCAAAGCCGTGCTCGGTATAAAGCACCTCGTCGCCCGGGCCGGCATAGCTGTTGCACAATAGCGATATAATTTCGTCAGAACCGGCGCCGCAAATAATGCGCCCGGCATCGAGCCCGTGCACCGATCCGATGGCGGTGCGCAGGCTGGCATGGTCGGAACTCGGGTAAAGCTCGAGCGATTGCGCGGCTTCGATATAGGCGGTCTTGGCGGCCTCGCTCGGGCCGAGCGGATTTTCGTTGCTGGAGAGTTTGGTAACCCGATTGCCGCCAAAGGCAGCGCTTTTGCCCGCCTGATAGGGGCTTATCTGCAGGATGCCCGGCTGCGGGATGATGGTTTTGTGGCTCATAGGTTCCTCGGTGTTTTCACCTGTCTTAGCGGGGTTTGCGGTGCTTGGCTATGAATCCGCGCTGCCAGGGGTGATTTTTTTGTGCTGTGTGGCCGGTGCCGGCTAAAAAAAGGATTGCGGGTCGATATCGAGCTGGATGCGCAGGTTGGGCGGGCGCTTTATGGGCTTAACCCATTGCCGCAGGGCTTTTTGCAGGGGTGCACCTTTGGCGGCTTTTACCAGCAGGCGCACGCGGTAGCGGTTCCTCACCTTGGCAACGGGGGCGGCGGCGGGGCCAAAAATCCGGGCGTTGATGGCCAAAAGCGGCTGGGCGTTGCGGGCGAGCTTCTCGGCAATTTCAAAGGCCTGCGCCTGTTTGGGGCTGGAAACGATAACCCCCGCAAGCCGACCATAGGGCGGCATATGGGCCTCTAGCCGCGCTTTGGCCTCGGCCTGCCAAAAGGCTTCCTCGTCGCCCGAAAGAATGGCCGCTATCACCGGATGCGCGGGCTGAAAACTTTGCAAAAGCGCCCGCCCCGGCTTTTCGGCCCGGCCCGCGCGGCCCGCTACTTGGCGGATAAGCTGGAAGCTCTTTTCAGCGGCGCGCAGGTCGCCGCCTTGCAGACCAAGATCGGCGTCAACCACGCCGACCAGCGTCAGCTGCGGAAAGTTGTGGCCCTTGGCGACCATTTGGGTGCCGATGATGATATCTGCCTCGCCCGCGGCAATCGCGTCTATCCGTTCTTTCAGTCCGCGCGCTGAGTCCGACAGATCAGAGGACAGGATTTCAACGCGGGCCTCGGGAAACAGCTCGGCCACCTCTTCGGCAATACGCTCCACCCCCGGGCCGAGCGCCGCCATTTTGCCGGTAACCTCGCAACTCGGGCAGGTATCCGGTATGGGCTTCCACGCCCCGCACTGGTGGCAGATAAGGCGGTTCTGGAACCTGTGCTCAACCATGCGGGCATCACAGCTATCGCAGCCAACCTGCTCACCGCAAGCGCGGCACAGGGTGAGCGGGGCAAAGCCGCGGCGATTGAGAAACAGGAGCGACTGGCTGCCCTCGCCATAGGTTTTCAGCATTTCGGCGCGCAGCGTTGGTGATATCCACTGATTGGCTTGCATGACCTCTTCGCGCATATCTATCGCCGCCATATCCGGCAATTTGGCGGTGCCAAAACGCTCGGGCAGGTCAAACCGGGTATATTTGCCGGCCTCGGCATTGGCCCATGTTTCAAGGCTCGGGGTGGCGGTGGCCAGAATAACGCTGGCCTTGGTAATGGAAGCTCGCAGCACCGCCATATCGCGCGCGTGGTAAAAAACCCCTTCTTCCTGCTTATAGGAGCCGTCATGCTCTTCATCGACCACAATCAACCCGAGATCCTGAAACGGTAAAAACAGCGCCGAGCGCGCCCCGACCACCAGTTGCGCCTCCCCCGAGGCCACGGCCCGCCAGCAGCGGCGGCGCTCGGACATGGTGGCCCCCGAGTGCCACTCGGCCGGGCGCTGGCCAAAACGGGCTTGCAACCGCGCCAGAAAATCAACGGTCAGCGCGATTTCGGGGAGCAGCACGAGGCCTTGCCGCCCCTGCGCCAGCACTTCGGCCACCGCTTCAAGGTAGACCTCGGTTTTGCCCGAGCCGGTAACCCCCTTGAGCAGAGAGGTATGGTAGCGACGGGTTTGCACCATTGCCCGCAAGGCCAGGGCGGCCGCCTGCTGGCGGGCTGAAAGCGCCTTGCCGGGGTGGGCGGGGTCCAGCCTCGGGTAGGGCGGGTCGCGCGGGGCGTCTTCTACCAACAGCACCCCTTGTTTGACAAGGCCGCTCACCACGCCGGGCGAAACGCCGGCAAAGCGGGCCAGCTCGCTTGGGGCAAAGGGGCGGCCACCTTCGGAGGTCAGAAAATCAACAACCCGTTGGCGGGCGGCGGTGGCCTTGGCGGGGGCACACCCGGTCAGTGAAATCAGCTTGCGTTTGGCGGGGGGGTCCAGCAACCCCGGTGCGCGGGTGGCGAGCTTGAGCACCTGTGAAAGCGGCGCGACGTTATAATCCGCCACGCGGGTGATAAATGCCAGCATATCAGCCGTCATCGCCGGGGCATCGGAAACCGTGCTGATCGGGCGCAGCTTGGCGGGGTCAAACCCCGTGCCTTTGCCCCACACCACCCCCAGCACAGGGCGCGGGCCAAGCGGCACCTTTACGAGGTCGCCCAGGCGCACCCCGCCTGCTGGCGCGCGGTAATCAAGCAAGCGCTCGACCGGTTCGGTGGTCAATACCGCCACCGGTTGGCCTTCGATAAAATCCACTGCTTGTGTCATGCTGGCTTCCATCCGCCGAATCCTTGCGATATGGTATAGCCAAACCGCTCAAGGGGAGCGCGCATAAAACGGAAAACAGGCATGAAATTTTTTGTAGATACCGCAGACATTGACGCAATTGCGGAACTGAACGACACCGGCATGGTCGATGGCGTTACCACCAACCCGTCGCTGATCTTGAAATCGGGCCGCGATATTCTGGAAGTCACCAAAGAGATTTGCGCTTTGGTTGCCGGCCCTGTCAGTGCTGAAGTGGTGGCGACCGAAGCGGATGATATGATCGCCGAGGGCCGCAAGCTCGCCAAAATCGCTGAAAATATCGCCGTAAAAGTGCCGCTCACATGGGCCGGGCTTAAAACCTGCAAAACCCTTTCCGACGAGGGCACCATGGTCAATGTAACCCTGTGTTTTTCGGCCAACCAGGCTTTGCTGGCCGCCAAAGCCGGTGCCACCTTCATTTCGCCCTTTGTTGGGCGGCTGGATGACATCAACATTGATGGCATGGACCTGATCGACGACATTCGCACCATCTATGACAATTACCTGTTCAAAACCGAAATTCTGGTGGCCTCGGTGCGCAGTGTCAACCACGTTACCCAATCAGCGCTGATTGGCGCCGATGTGGTAACCGCGCCGCCCGAAGTGCTGAAAAAGCTGGCCAGCCACCCGCTTACCGCCAGCGGGCTTGCCGCCTTTATGGCGGATTGGGCCAAAACCGGCCAGCAAATTATTTAGGAGGCTGGCATGGATGCTGTTGAAAAACTGAAGTCCGATATTCTGGCCGATCCGTCGGTGGTGCTGGAAGATAGCGACGTGATGCGTGCCCTGCTCAATGCGCAAGACGAGGCCAACGGCGCGCGCGTGGTTGATTTGCGCAACGTGTTTCTGGAGCGGCTGGAGCACAGGCTGGAGCGGCTGGAAGACACCCATGCCAATGTGATAGCCGCTGCCTATGACAATATGGCGGGCACCAATCAGGTGCAGCGCGCGGTGCTGGCGGTGCTGGAGCCGCGCGATTTTCCGGGCTTTCTGGACGTGCTGCAAAGTGAGGTAGCCTCTATTTTGGGCGTTGATATGGTGCGGCTTTGCATCGAAAGCAAAACCAAGGACGGGGCGCTGCCGCATGCGGTCATCACCCCGCTGGAGCCGGGTCTGGTCCGGGAGATTATTCTCAATGGCCGCGATGTGGCGATGCGCAAGGTAACCCTGCGCAAGGCGGGCCCCAACAAGGCGCGGGTGTTTACCGCGGCGGCAGGCAGGGTGAAATCAGAAGCGCTGCTTCGGCTCGACCTCGGGCAAAAACAGCTGCCGGCCTTGCTGGCCTTTGGCTCTGAAAACGTCGACAGGTTCAGCCCCGAACAGGGCATTGATTTGCTCACCTTTTTTGCCGAGGCCTTTGAGCGCATATTGCGCCGCTGGGTGGCATGACCGGCTCACCGCAAGCGGTGAGCCTGATGCAGCGCTGGCTGGAAGCCGCGCAAGTGGCCGGTAAAAGCCCCAAAACAATTGAAGCCTACCGGCGGGATGTTGGCGGGTTTCTTGGCTTTTTAAGCGGCTATCACGGTGGCGATGTCGGGCTGAGCGCCCTTGCCGCCATTACCGTTACCGATATGCGGGGCTGGATGGCAGATGCACGCGGGCGCGGGCTGTCGGCGCGTTCGCTGGCGCGGGCGCTTTCGGCGGTGAAGGGGTTTTATGGCTGGCTGAATGACCATGAAGGCGTAGATAACGCCGCCGTTGCCTCGATGCGCGGGCCCAAGGCAAAGGCGCGGCTGCCGCGCCCGGTCGCGGCAGGCGATACCCGCCATTTGCTGGATATGGTGGATATCCAGCACAAGGAAGCCTGGGTTGGGGCCCGTGATCTGGCGGTGCTGCTGCTGCTTTATGGCTGCGGCATGCGGATTTCGGAAGCGCTCGGGCTTAACCGCGGGCAGGCACCGCTGCCCGAGGTGTTGCGCATTATCGGCAAGGGCAACAAGGAGCGGCTGCTGCCGGTGCTGCCGGTAGCGCGGCAGGCTGTAAGTGCCTACCTGAAGGCCTGCCCTTATGACCTTGCCGGGCATGAACCGCTTTTTGTCGGTATCCGTGGCAAGCGGCTTGGCGCGCGGGCGATTCAAAAACTGATGGAAGGGTTGCGCCGCCAGCTTGGCCTGCCTGCAACCGCCACACCGCATGCGCTCAGGCATTCCTTTGCCACCCATTTGCTGGAGGCGGGCGGCGATTTGCGCACCATTCAGGAGCTGCTCGGCCATGCCTCGCTATCCACAACACAAGTTTACACCAGCCTAGACCAAACCCGGTTGATGGATATTTACAACCAGAGCCACCCGCGGGCCAAACCCTAGCGCCAGATATGGGCATAGGTGGCAAACCTGCCCTGAAGCCTGGCCAGCGCCCTGAGCCAGAAGTGGCGCTTGCCTGCGCCCGCCTGCAACCGCGCCACCAGCTTTTCGGGTGTGCAGGGGCGGCCGGTTTTCGGGTCAAGGTAAAGCGGGTAATCAATCAGCGCCGCATGCACCAGCCCGGGTAGCGATATCTGCACATTGCGGCGCGGCATCGGTGGGCCCAAATCTTGTGTCAGGCCCCAGCCGGCATAAAAGGGCCGCCCGAGGCAGGTGACCTTTTTACCACGTAACAGCGCCTCGAAACCGGTGAGCGAGGTCATGGTCCAGACCATATCCGCGCACTCGATCAGCGGCAGTATCGGGGAATTGGCGGCAACAATATCGGCTATCCTGTCGGCGTTTTTAACCG
>Ga0316208_1003020_pt1 | contig 12730 bp, 9 predicted proteins | sample 3monopyrite_MG_FD_204944 | JGI IMG/M metagenome (GOLD analysis project Ga0316208, IMG submission 204944) | Microbial mat bacterial communities from mineral coupon in-situ incubated in ocean water Damariscotta River, Maine, United States -... | ecosystem: Environmental > Aquatic > Marine > Coastal... | reverse complement strand
GCCTACCTTCACGCGGACACGATGACAGACCTCCGGCACGAAACGACGCATGCGATCCTGCATTCGTCGCTGCCTTTTCTGCCGCTCTGGCTCGACGAAGGGCTGTCTGAGTACTTCGAAGTCGCGCGCGACCAACGAGCGTCCGGCAACCCGCATCTACGTCGAACGAAACTCGCCGCTCGACTGATCCTTGCCTGGCGGCCGAGCCTGGTCAGGCTCGAAACAGTCCGAGATCAATCTGCGATGACAGCGCGAAACTATCGCGAATCGTGGGCCTGGGTGCATTTTCTGCTGCACGGCCCCGATGAAGCTCGGGCAGCGCTGGCCCGCTACCTGGCCGGCATCGAAGCTCACGATCCGCCCGGACCGCTCAGTACGAAGCTCCGCAAAATCTGGTCGAAGCCCGAGCGACAGTTGACGGCTCACCTCAAATCGTGGAAGTAGTCCACGCGGTGTTTTTCTCAACGAGACTGTGAGTTATTCGTAGGGTGTGACCAGCGGAGCGAATCAAACGGCTGGTGTGCCGGCGCGGGCGACTTTCGTTTCACCAGGGCGTGACATAGCTCGAAAGTTCTCCGCGCCGGCACACCGCGAATACCGCTCGGCCCGCTGGTCACACCCTACAATTGAAAAACTCACAGCCTCAACGAGTCCTCACCCCGAAAGAAGTCCATGCGCGTCATTCCGGTCATCGACATTCTGCATTCACAGGTCGTGCGAGGCGTGGCCGGACAGCGAGATCAATACCGTCCCATCGAAAGTCGCATCACCGATTCTGCTGAGCCTCTCGCCGTTGCAAACGCCTTTCGAAACACGTTCGGGCTATCCACTCTGTACGTGGCCGATCTGGATGCGATTCTGAAGGCTGAACCCAACGTCGAAGTCTACGAACAACTGAAAGGCGACGGCTTCGAACTGTTGATCGACGCCGGGCTGCGGAACGTCTTTGACGCCGAAGCGATGCTGATGGCCGGAGCCGCAAAAGTAATCGTCGGTCTGGAAACCTGGCCGTTGCTGGCGTCTCTGGAAATGATGCTTCACAAGCTCGGCTCGGAACGAGTGATCTTCAGCCTCGACCTGAAGTCCGGACGCCCGATTCGAAAGTTCGACGACATGATCAGCGACGATCCGGTAGAAATCGGATGCGCCGCGATCGAGTCCGGCATCCGCGAGTTGATCGTCCTCGATCTGGCCGCGGTCGGCGTTGCCTCCGGGCCAGCGACGTTGGAGCTCTGTCAGTCGCTACGAGACTTCGCTCCCAAGCTGAAGCTGATCACGGGCGGCGGAGTTCGATCATCGGACGATCTCTCAACGCTGCGTTCCGCCGCAATCGACGGCGTTCTTGTCGCCTCAGCGTTGCATGACGGCTCGATCAGCCCGGACGATCTGCAGCGATAGGTCGCTCGGGACAGCCTCGATCGCTGCCGCAGATTTCCAGGCGTTCGGGCACGGCAACGATGCCCATTTTCAGTCTCACGATTCGCGAATTGTGAAAAACGTGTGAATTTCAGGCATTCTTCGCCGACGCGCTGACGCAAAACAAGGAAAGATTAACGACAAAACGCCTGTCTGGAATTTGATGCGACGACTAACTTCCTTGCCATCGCTGCCGAGGCTGCAACTTTCGTTCAGAACCTGCGGGAGCATCCGACCAACACGTGCCAAATTGGAGCGAGTTATGATTGCTACGCTCGATCAGACTAATACACAGCCGGAAGTCACCGACCGGGACCTGGACTCCTCAGCCGAATTTCGTGCTGAGCTGGCTCATCTCTGCAAAATGCTTTCAGACCCCAACCGTCTGCGAATCATTTTCTACCTTCTGAGTGAAGCCGAACTCAACGTCACGGAATTCTGCCAGCGTCTGGACCAGAGTCAGCCAGCCGTCAGTCATCATCTGGCGTTGCTCAAGCAGGCTGGAATTCTGACAGTTCGCCGCGACGGAAAACACAACTTCTATTCGGTGTGCCGAGACCGCTTTCAGGGCGTGATCGTTCAGCTCTTCGAATCCTTCCTCGAGCCGACCGACGGCGAAGTTCGGATCAACGATTTCCTGCTGACTCATTCTCGACCGACGCCGACGCCGACCGAGCCTGTCATCGCTGACACGGTTGCTGTCTAAACCGCCGTTGTGTGACGGAAGCCAGAGAGCACTGCTTGTGAGCATCCTCATTATTGAGGATGCTCATCGCGTTTCTCCTTCTCTCTTCGCCCGCCCGGCGGTTTCCAGGATCGCCACGATAAACAGCACGCACGCGATCAGGCCCAGCACAATCACGGCCGACGACCAGTCCGGCACTTTGTAGAGCAACAGGCCTCCGATGCCCGTCGTCAGTGTCGCCAGATGAACGGTCAGCACTGCGCTTCGCGGCTGCAGACCAAGCTCGACGAGTCGATGTGAAAAGTGACTCTTATCCGGACTGAACGGGCTTCTTCCTTCGCGCAGCCGTATCAGCATCACGCTGGTGAAGTCGTAAAGCGGCACGGCCAGAACGCACAGCGGAGCCAGCATCACGTGCCGTCCGATCGTCGGCGACTCTTCGTAGAACGTCCCCACGATTGTCATCGAGGCAAGCATCAAGCCAACGAAGTAGCTCCCCGTGTCGCCCATGAAAATGCTGGCCGGCGACCAGTTCCACCAGAGGAATCCGGTTAGCGAACCGGCCAGAATCAGCAGCACGGCGGCGACGAACCAGCGAGGTTCGTTCAGTGCCGTCAGCATAATGACTGCAAACATCAGCGACGCGATCAGGCCAATGCCGCCGGTGAGGCCGTCCATGTTGTCCAGAAAGTTAATCGAGTTAATCAGCACGAGCATCCAGCCGACGGCAATGACAAATCCAAGCCACGGCCAGGGAGCAAAGACAGTCGCTCGAACACCGCTCGCCGCCAGAGCGCAGGCCACCAGAATCTGAATCACCAGGCGAGGTTGCCAGGGCAGATTCTTTCGATCGTCGATCAGGCCCATGACAGACAAAACTGTTCCACCAGCCACGATGCCCCAGAGTTGGCCCGCCTGACTGAGCATTCCGTCAAGATGCGGTCTGAATTCTTCGGGCAACCATTCGGGCGGCTGATCCTGTTGAACGATCAGCCAGACCATCAGATGCGCGAGTGCCAGCGGCACCACAACGCCCAGCCAGATGCCGATTCCACCGCCCAGCGGAGTGGGCGTGACATGGACCTTGCGAGCGGCGGGCTGATCGATCAGTCCCAGCTTTGGCGCCAGTTGTCGGACGATCCGCGTCGACACGATCGATACAAGCAACGCAGAGCCAAAACACGCGGTGATCAGAAAAACCATGCTGTCTCCACGCGTTCTGAAGAAGACTGGCAACATCGCCAGCGACATTTGCAACAGAGTATGGCAACGTAGCCGCTTCGTGAACAACGGCGACTCGATGTCTCAAGTCAGAACGCTTCTTCGGTGAGAATTCCGGTCCGGGTCGTTCGGTTTGAATGATTCGTGCCGACGTGTCACGTGGGTCGTGATCTGCTGAGAATCGCATCCTGTGGCGTTTTGTCTGCGAGAAATCCAATCACAGGGTCAGGCGCCGGCCCGCAATCAGCAGGCCTCATGCTAGGTTCGGTAAGAGATTCGCACAGGCTCCGCGTACGCATGGTGAGTTTTACATTCACCTGACAGCGAGTCTGTTTATCGATCAGGTTCAGGGGAGTATTGTCAGAATGGTCTGGTTCAACAGCAGAAAACTCGCCGCAGCAGCGACAGTCGCCGTTGCGATCGTCGGGTTGGATACCACGCCGAGCTACGCGCTCGATCTGTTTGGTGTCCTGGGTGGATCAAGTGGCGGCTCCAGCGGGGGTTCATCGGGAGGTTCCAGCGGTGGGTCGTCCGGCGGCTTCGCCATTGGCCTGAGTATCTCCGGCGCCTCAAGCGGTGGCAGTTCCGGTGGATCATCGGGAGGATCATCAGGCGGTTCGTCGGGAGGTTCCTCGGGGGGATCATCAGGCGGCTCGTCGGGAGGATCATCTGGTGGCTCGTCAGGCGGGTTCGCTCATCGAGCACCAGCTGGATACTGGGCCGCGTACGGAGCACCCGTCGCGCCAGTACAGGGCTTTGTTCCAGTTTCTACACGGGCAGCGGCACCATCCGCTCCGGCAGGCCCACCTGACCCGGTTCCAAAGTGGGCTCGTCCACCAGGAACGGTTCCGGTCATCGCGATCGCCGCTCCGGCACCACGCTGGGTTCACCCAAACGCTCTGGCGAGTACTCACAACGTCGCTGCGATGCAGACGGTTCCTTACCAGGCTGGTCCCGCTCAAGCCATGCCGTTGCAGGCAGCGCCCGGCCAGTTCGGTTACCAGAACGGAATTCAAAACGGCATCCAGCAACAGCAGTATCAGGTTGCTCAGGCGCCCAACCCGAATCAGCCTGTTCCAAATCAACCGGCTGTGCCCGCGGACCCTGGCGTCTTCAACGGTCAGGGTGGAGCTGCTGGCGTGAACGCTCCTCAGCAGATCGTTCCGCTGCAGCCAGCACCGCAGCAACAGTTTCAAGCGGCACCACAAGCCGGATTGCAACCTGGGTTTGCTCCACAAATGGCAGCACCTCAGATGGCTCCGCAATACGCGTCTCCACAGTACGGAGTTCAACAGTACGGAGTTCAACAGTACGGACCTGCACAGCAAATGCCCGCTTATGCTGGCCCGGCCCTGCCGATTCAACAGGTTCCGCAAGGCGTCACGCCCTACGTTCAGGCTCCACCGCGACCCGTCCCGGCCAGCCCGATCAATCCACCGTCTCAGGTTTCGACTGTCTACGGATACTCCGACACCGGAGCACGTCCGCCGGGAACGCTCGGCAAGACTTACATGCGTCCGACTCGAATGATCGACTGGGACAAGCATCCTCGCATCGGCATGCTGGACGTCGAAGTCATCGACACCCTTCGAGCCGGCCTGGCTTCGGATGTCAAAATCAAAGTCACCGCTCGGGACATGTATAACTACTTCAATCCTCTGGAAGGTTTTCGAGGCGACGACGGCGTCTGGCACTTTGAATCCGACCCGCTGCTGACGACCGTGCCAAACATCTACGACGTCAAGTTCGAACTGATTCGTGAGCAAACCGTCTTCGAAAAACGCTACGGACGCGTTTTCGAAAAGACGGTCGAGGAAAACCTCGGAAGCCTGGGTACTCAACGAGTCCGCCTGATTCCGGGCCGCATCGTCGACCTTGTCTACTACTAACGGCAGGCGGCTTAGCTCCGCAAATCCGACTGACGAAAACTCAACAGGGCGACGTGCAGTGATGTGCGTCGCTCTGTTTCTTTATGCCGGCGTCGTTAGAACGGGATGCGAAGTCCGTCGTAAGCAAGCTGAACGTTTGCCGGCAAACGAGCGTTTGTTGCTTCGTGCTCAAGCGAGTGCGAAATGTGCGTGAGCCAGGTTCGCTTCGGCTTTAACCGGTCCACAACTTCCAGAGCCTGGTCGATGGAGAAATGCGTCGGGTGCGGCTTGTCTCGCAAGGCGTCAAGAACCAGATCGTCAAGGCCTTCGAGCTTCGACCAGCTCTCATCAGGAATCGTGCTGACGTCCGTGCAGAACGCGACATCGTTGAGCCGAAAGCCGAGCACCGGCATTCGCCCGTGCAGAAGCCGTACTGGCCGAATCGTCAGGCCGAGTAACTCGAACGCTTCTTCGCCGATTCGATTGATGTCGAACTGCGGAATCGACCAGCCCTTCGCCTCGGGCGGGCGTTCTTTGAATGCGTAACCGAATGCGCCGCGCATCGTGATTTCTGTCGACTCTTCCATGTAAATCGGCAGCGGATAACCCAGTCGATACGGGAACAGCCGAGTATCATCCAGCCCGAACAGATGATCGACGTGGCCGTGCGTAAAGATCACGGCATGAGCGATTGAAATCTGCTCTCGAATGAGCTGCAGCCGAATCTCGGGCGACGTATCGATCAGAAACGTTCCGTCGGGAGCGTAAACTGCGACGCCGGTCCGCATTCGATTGTTGCGGGGATTCGGTGACCGGCAGACATCGCAGTCGCAACCGATCATCGGCACGCCGGTGCTGGTTCCCGTTCCTAACAGCACGAGTTCCTGACGTCGCACAATGTCATCAGCGTGACCATCCAAAGAAGTTGCTTCAGTCGTCGTCATGAAAGTTCTTACCCGGCCTTCAACTCGTCGTTGAGTGCTCGCCGGTCGGGAAGCATGACCGTGCTGACCCCTCGTTGACGGAACATTTCGGCCAGATGCTGATGACACGTGAAGAACAGAATTTGCTGGTTGTCACCGGTCTGTCTTAACAGCTCTTCGATCGCTGCCCGAGTCCGCTGCTCATCAAAGTTGACCAGAATGTCGTCCAGCACGATCGGCAGTTCGACGCCCAGATTGGAGAAGTGTTCGATCATTGCGAATCGGATCGCCAGGAAGAGCTGTTCCCGCGTCCCGCCGCTAAGGTGTTCGATCCTCAGCGTGGTTCCGTCGGCATCATCGACACACAACGTTCGCTGTCCCATCGGCGTCCAGATGTTGTCGTAGCGTTCTCCGCTGAGCCGGCTCAGGTATTCCTTCGCCCGAGCGAGAATCGGAGGCTGATGGCTCTGCTCGAATTCGACTCGCAACTCCTCAAGCGAATTGACCGACCATGCCAGCGCGAACCACTCCTCAGCGAGCGACGTGAGTTCCGAAAGCTGCTGCTCACGCTCGAACCGAAGTTCGGCTCCGCTTCGATCGTTTTCGAGCAACTCGATTTCGCGTTTGAAACGACCGAGATTTTCGAAGGCGTCTTCGATGTCGATTGCCAGGTCGTCGAGTTCACTTCGAATTGTCTCAATGCATTTGGCGTTGTGTTCGGGGTCGTAGTTTTCGAGGTCGCTCTCGACGATCGCCATTGTCGACTCACCGGAAGCAGCCGTTGCCAGTTCCTGCTTCGCTCGGTCAAGCAGTTCTTCCAGTTCGAAGCGACGTTCCAGCAGCGAGGCTCGGTCCTGGAATTCTTCACGCGAAACGGCTCCGCCCCGGACGAGGATCGCGTCACGCTGCGACTCCAGTCGACGAATGCGGTCGCGAAATTTCGATGCTTCCAGTCGGCGCTGCCGAGCTTCCCGTTTGCACAGACGCCGCTGCTGAGTCAGCTCCGAGACTCGAGTGAGAATCTGCGCCCAATGGTCGAGCACGGGGACGGGTTCGGAATAGTCGACTTTCCATTGCTGGAGGCGGTGTCCGAACTCTTCGACGCGTTTGCGGAATCGCTCCAGCATTCGGCGCGACAGCTGAGTGTCCTCGTCCAAAGCGTCGATTCGCTGCAGAATCATCGCCGCGCGGCCAACCTGATCCCGCTGCCGCATGGCTTCATCAATATCGACGGTCTCTTCGAGACCCTGCTCGATCAACTGGCTGCACCAGTCCTGCCGAGCGGTTCCGTAGTCACGTTGAACGTCCCGCAGCGAATGACGCATCTCGACAAGTTCAGGGCGAGTTTTCTCAACCCATGCTTCGATCTGCTCTGCCAATTCGAGTTCGCGTAGCCGTTCCAGACATTGCCGCAGCAAGTCGGCTTCTGACAACCACGATGGTCTTGCTCCGTCCTCGACTGACGCGAACACAATCGATTCTGTCGAGGTGGATTCATCAGCCTTTGGCGAAACAGGGCTTACTGGAGCCGACGAAACAGGCACGATCGAATCGTTGCTGTTCGCCAGGTTGCTGGCCGAAACGCGAGCCATCATGTCGGCGATACTCTCAGTCTCGTCCTCAACGGTGATGACCTTCCCGTCGCGTTCCTGCCACTCGGTCCTGACCGATGACGTCTCATTCACAACCGGCGCCGGTGCCACCAATCCAGCCACCAACCCAGCCGCCTGCGTCTGCGAAAGCGGATGCGACTCTTCCGAGTCCTCATTCACAGAGTCCTCACGCGTCTCTTCACGCCGGAGCTTGGCGACCGACGGCGCGATGCACGAAATCGCTTCCCGCGTTTCTTTGACACGAAGCTTCTGTTCTCGGATTTCGTCTTCGAGTAACAGTTTCTTTCGTTCGAACTCGCCTTCGAAGTGACGCTTCAACGCGAACGGTGTCCCCGTGCAGAATGCTCCTAACAAAGCGTACGTCATCCCCAGGAAGCCGTTAGTCATGATGCCGGTCAGAATTCCAATCATGCCCAGAGACAGACCTGCAATTCCCAACGCGATAAACACAGCGTTAACCCACTGCGGCAACGCGGAGTGAAGTTGCAATCGATTGAGCTGATTGGCCAGTCCGATTCGGCGCTGCGTGAGTTCAGTTTCGCGGATCCTCAGTCGGCTGAGATCTTCCAGCCGTGTCAGTTCTTCCTTCGTTTGCTTGATAGCCTGCGCGATCGTCACTCCTGGGAATGCTTCGCGAGCGGCTGCCAGTTTCTCCTGTCGCCGATGAAACTTCTTCGACAGCTTACGATAGCGATCACGCATCTTCAGACTGCGGCCACTCAACTCACGAAACTCTTTCGCGCGATTCGTCAAGCAGTTTCCGGCAAGGTGCGACGTATCAACTGCCCGCAACCGTTCCTCGGTCCACTCAGTTCCGAGTTCCTGCAAACGCTCGGTCAGCTTGTCACGCAGTTCGTCGCTCTTTTCGTCAGTCTCGTCGACGAAGCCCTGCATTTCGGCAATCCAGTCACGCTGATCAACGAACGCCTGCAGCGCGGGCCCGTAACGATGAAACAGCGGATCGATCTCGATCTGCTTTCGCTGTTCGACAAGCTGCCGAGCTTCTGTGAGCAGCGCATTCCGGCGACCCCGGATTGAGCCCAGCTCCTGCTCGATGCTCTGCAGATCGGACAAACCATTTGCGGGAAAGTCCGGCAGGTGTGGCAGCTGATCGAGCTTCTTCTGAAGTACTCGGACTTTTTGCCACGGTTCGTGGATTTGCTCCATGTACTCGTGGCCGTGCAGTTGATATTCCAGCCCCTGCTGTCGCTGCTTGAACTCGACGATCGACTCTTCCCAGCTTTCCTGTTCGTCGCAAAGCTGAGCATGCTTTCGTCGCAGACCGGTCACCTGTTCCAGTTGAGCATCGATCTTCGCGACTTCTTCGTAGTGATCGGCGAGCTTCCCGCGGCCAGTTTCGACATTGAGTAACTCGTTGCACTCCTGCCGAACGTCCTCGATCAGCCGTAACAGTTGCTGACCGTCGAGCCCGAGCGACAACGAGTAGATGTGCTCGGCGACTTCCTTCGACTCAAGCGTCGCCAGCTCCTGCAGTTCGTACAGGCCGATCGCAAAAATGTTTTCGTAAACGGACTCGCTGACATCCGACACGAGATTCGAAACGAGTTCCGACCCATCGTGCGAAGCCTGATCCGAACTCAACCCGTCTTCTGTTTCGACCGGCCAGGAGGTAACCAGTCCTGTCGAGTCGCCCTGCCCCGACCGGCGGATCATCCACGATTCGTGATCGTTTCGGATCTGCAGCGAGCCACCCCACGGTCGAGTGCCGTCGTCGTTGGCCGGACGGCCGGATTCGCCGCGTCGGAATCCGTAAAGCACTCCACGGACGAATCGCATGAGCGTCGACTTGCCGGCTTCGTTCGGGCCGTAGTAAACACTGATTCCTTCGGAGTCGACCGGCAAATCGAGATTCTGCCACGCCCCGAATCGTTCAATATGAATCCGTTCAAGTTTCATCCGGTTTCCTCCTGAAACCCGGAGCCGCCGTTTCTGATTGTTCTCAGGAATTTCTCATTCAAGAGCCAATTTCCGGCGTCTTCCAATCCGACCGGGCAACCCCGGCACAAATAAAATATTCGGTGAGCGATAAGTTCGATTGTGTTTGTAGTCGTAGGGTGCGTCTTGACGCACCACAGCGCCACGCGAACCAATGGTGCGTCAAGACGCACCCTACACCTCAGTCGTCATCGAAGTCCGAGGTCGCTTCCGTAGCAGAGTCAAACCACTCCGCACCGTAACCACGACTTCGATTGGCAACGGCATCCTGAGAGACTCGTCCGGCCAGCGCTTCCAGCCGGTTCAGCCAGGTCTCGGACGATTCGTCGCCGGCTGATTTCAACCGACGAACGACACTGTCCGCAATCGAATGTTCCCTGTCGATCCGTCCCAGAAAACTGGTCAACAGAGGATTGTTGTCTTCGTGTTCGACCGTCTCGTCGTCCCACTTCGCCTCGCCGGTTTCGTCAGCGGCCTCGTAATCAGAGTGCGTTGATTCTGGCCGAAGCGTCAGGCTGTGAAGCATGTGCTGTCCGTCCGCCAGCGACGAATCTGCTTCGAGCAGTTCGAACAACTCGCGTTCGGCCTCGGCGTCCTGCAACGACTCGTGAAGAGATCCGCTACCGGTCAGCACCCAGTTGAGACTCAGCACAGATGCTCGTCCCAGTCCCGGGAGCGATTCAATGTACCCGCGCATCGCCGACATGAGCTGGTCCCACGTCGCGGTCTCACCGATTGTGATGTTGATTGTTTCGCGACGGAGCGGCGACGTAACGATTGTCTCGGTCGTGATACTCGCCTGAGCTTCGACCGTGACGAGCGAACATCCGGCCGGGCCGCAATCGTCACGTGTCATCGATGTCGCCGGGCCGGGGCCGTGAGCAATTTGCTCCATCCGGGTGACCGTCGTCCGGGCAAACGGCAACGGCACGGCGAGGTAGTCAACGCGGTGAGCGGCAAGCCAGGTCTCGACAACGGACTCGTCGGGTTTTACCCCCGTAGACGCAAACGGCGGAATAATGCCGATGCGGAAAGGGCCAATCCGCGACTGCCCCATTGACGAGGACTCGTCCTGCTGAACAGCGTTTTCAGTCGAACGACCAAGACACGCCTGCAGCGTCGCCAACACATTGCCGTTCCGCATGATGGCGGTGGGCTCGTCGACTTCCGGAACGAACAGGCTGACATTATCCGGCAGGTCATTAAACGACGCCCAGGCATCCTGCGAATCTCGCGGGCCGGGCACGACGAACACGTCAATGCCGGCTTCTTCGAGACATGTAAAACCTTCTCGAATCGCGACGCGGGCACGCAGGCTGCGGTCGGACTCGTCGAACGTGTCGCCGGTCAGCAGCAGAAAGTCGACGTCGTTGTCGACGCAGGCCTCGACAATCCGCTCGAACGAAAGCAGCGTCGCGTCGACCAGCTTCGACCGAACGTCGTCGTCGCACGGGCCGGTGTCTCGAACCTGATGGTCGGCCAGCACGCCGACCGCATGAATGAACCGCAAAGCCTCAAAGGCCATGTTCGAATCCTTTCGATACTCACGGGCTGTGCCCGTTTCTAACCACTCAAATCCCTGAGCGGGCCGCTGATTTAGACTTGTCCGGAACGGTGCGCGCAGCACCTTCCGGCAAAGTGCGGCGAGTCTAACTCCAGTCCGGATCTGGAGAAAGAGCGATTCAGGTGGCAGTCACGTCGCCGGATCGAGCGCTTCGCGTTCCAGCCGTTTACCTTCCTGATAAAGCTCTTCCATCTGCTGGATTGAGACTTCCCGGATGTCCAGGCCCTGTTCGCGCAAGCGAGCTTCGATGTACCGAAACCGACGCTCAAACTTCGCGTTGCTTTTTCTGAGAGCTTCCTCGGGATTGACCTGCCACCGGCGTGCGATGTTGGCAATCACGAAGAGTACGTCGCCGAGTTCTCCCTCGATCCGCTCCAGTCGAGCGGCATCGTCAACGGGTTCGTCTTCGATTCGAGGACCGTCGACGCTGGCCGCGATTTCAGGAACCTGGCCGTCTTCAAACAGCTCGTCCGCCAGCTCCGCGACCTCTTCGTTCAGCTTGTCAAACAGCATCGCTCGATGAGGAAAATCGTAACCCACGCGAGCGGCCTTCTTCGTAATGCGTGCGGCTTTGGCCAGACTCGGCAGTTCAACAGGGATCCCGTCCAGCACGGATTCGCGTTCGCTCTTTTCTTTCCGCTTGGCCTTGTCCCAATGCTCAGAGACATCCTCAGCGTTCTCGGCGACGGCGTCGCCAAACACATGCGGATGCCGGTCGACCATTTTCTTCGTGATCCCATCCAGCACGGACAGGATGTCAAACCGCTGCTCGTCTTTGGCGATCTGAGCATCCAGCACGACCTGCAGCAGCACATCACCGAGTTCTTCACAGATCGCGGCGTTGTCTTCCGAGTCGATGGCTTCGAGCAGTTCGTACGTTTCTTCCAGCGTGTACGGCTTGATCGTCGCCAGAGTCTGTTGCCGGTCCCAGGGACAACCTTCCGGCGACCTCAACTTCGCGATGACTTCCGTCAGACGAACAAACGCGTCCGCAGCCTGATCAGCATCCGGAGCCACTCCAAACGTCGCCGGGTCGTGATTCTTCGCCATCGATCAACCGATCGTTTTCGTTCTGTGGAAGACTTCGCCATAGATTTCGAAGAGGAGAGTGCAGCGGAATCAGAGACGGCGATCGAACACTGGCTCTGTTCTCTCTTCTTTCTCCTGTTTTCACATCGTCAAAACGTCAGAAATCTTACTTTGATGTCAGACCGAAATTTGCCGCGTGAAATTTCATCAGCTCCAATCCACGTTTCTCGTAGATCAGCCCCGCGCTGTGAGGCACGCCTTCGACGATCAGTCGTTCGAACGGAATCTTCAGCGACGTCAGGAACTCCATGTACTCAAGATTGTTCTTGTAGTTGAACCCTTTGGTTCCGACATGAACCAGAATCCTCAGTGACGGTTTGGGATTCTTTGCGTACTCGCGAGCCAGGTCCCAGGTGTTGTAGCCCTCGGCGAAGACCAGGTTCTCGTTCTCGCGT
>Ga0316208_1003018_pt1 | contig 12734 bp, 11 predicted proteins | sample 3monopyrite_MG_FD_204944 | JGI IMG/M metagenome (GOLD analysis project Ga0316208, IMG submission 204944) | Microbial mat bacterial communities from mineral coupon in-situ incubated in ocean water Damariscotta River, Maine, United States -... | ecosystem: Environmental > Aquatic > Marine >... | reverse complement strand
GCGGCGCAACTGGGCTTCTTCGCCTTCGCCGCGCTGATCGGCATCTCGCTCAGCTCGATCTTTCTGGTCTATACCGATTATTCGATCGTGCAGACCTTCCTTGTCACGGCCATTGCCTTCGCCGGTCTCAGCCTGTTCGGCTACACCACGAAGCGCAATCTGTCGGGCATGGGCACGTTTCTGATGATGGGCGTGATCGGCTTGCTGATTGCGATGGTCGTCAACATCTTCCTGCAATCGCCGGCCATGATGTTCGCGATTTCGGGGATCGGTGTGCTGGTGTTTGCCGGTCTGACCGCGTTCTACACGCAGGACATCAAGAACACCTATGTCGCCCACGCGGCGCAGGGCGATCAGGAATGGCTGGACAAGGCCGCCTATGATGGCGCGCTGAGCCTCTATATCAGCTTCCTGAACATGTTCCAGTTCCTGCTGATGTTCATGGGCAGCCAGGAATAACCTGGTTTGGGCAATCCGAACAAAGGGCCGGTGCAGCGATGCACCGGCCCTTTTTCGCTGCCGGCAGCGCGCCCGGTCAGTCGTCTTGATCTTCGCGCGCTGCCGGCGCTGTCGTGTCGGCTTCGGACTCGCGGATGATTTCCACCCGCAGCTTGGCGACAAACGCGGCCAGCGCCCCCAGAACCGCCAGAACGGGCGCGGCGATGACCACCGCCCCGCCGGCAATCGCGCCGATGGTCAGCGGGATTTCCACCGCCACATCGCCGCCAGGTGATTTCACCCGGATCTTGCGCACGCTGGCGTCCTGCGCCAGTTCGCGCACCAGCGCCACCAGCTTTTCACCGGCAACCTCGATTTCCTCGACCCAGCTCTTGCGCCCCTGATCGGCGTCTTTCCGGGTGCTGTCGGTCTTCTTGTGTTCGCTCATCTGATCGCTCCTTCGATGCGGGTCATCACATGTTAACACTATTCACATAAGGTGCCGCCGCGGCGATTTCACCCCGTCGCCATCCCAAAAACGTGTCCGCGTGATCCGCGCGCCCATACGCCCACGCAAATGCAATAAAGCCGCGCAGGACATGCGCGGCTTTTCAGGGTCTTGGCAGAGGGCAGATCTTACTTGATCTTGCCTTCCTTGTATTCGACATGCTGACGGATCACCGGATCGAATTTCCGGATCACCATCTTTTCGGTCATCGTGCGGGCGTTCTTCTTGGTCACGTAGAAGTGGCCGGTGCCCGCCGTCGAGTTCAGACGGATCTTGATCGTCGTCGGCTTCGCCATGGGTATCTCCTGCGCACGGCAGCGTCAGGGCTACCGATGAATTCCTATGAAGCCCGCCTTTTACGCAACCCCGGCGCAGAGTCAACGCCCATATGCCCGGGTTTCGCGTTTTTCACTCAGTAGGCGTTCCGGGTGGTGACCAGGCTGTAGGGCGTCATCATCAGGATCTTGAAGTCCAGCCACAGCGACCAATTCTCGATGTAATACAGATCATGCTCGATGCGCGCGCGGATCTTGTCGGGGTTGTTCATTTCCCCCCGCCAACCGTTGATCTGCGCCCATCCGGTGATCCCCGGCTTGACCTTGTGGCGCGCCGAATAGGCGTCGGTCACCTGGTCATACAGGATATCCCCGGTGCGCGCCGCCATGGCATGCGGACGCGGCCCGACCAGCGACAACTCGCCGCGCAGCACGTTGAAGAACTGCGGCAGCTCGTCGATCGACGCTCGCCGGATGAACCGACCGATCCGCGTCACACGGGCATCCCCGCGGCGCACGGCTTTCACTGCCGTCGGATCGCACATATCGGAATACATCGACCTGAACTTGAGCACCTGGATGGGCTTGTTGTTGAACCCGTGCCGTTTTTGCACGAACAGAACCGGCCCGCGCGATTCCAGCTTTATCAGCGCCGCAATGACCACCATCACCGGTGCCAGCAGGACGATGGCAAGGCAGGCAAAGACAATATCGAAGATCCGCTTCTGCACGGCGCGCGCGCCATCGAAGGGCCGCGTGTAGATCTCGATCAGCCTGAACGGGCCGATGCGGGACCGACGCTTGCGCGAATATCCGGGCACCTCGGCCCCTTCGAGCACGCGAATATCCACCGGCAGCACGAACAGGCGCGCCAGCAGATCGTGAATGCGCTGTTGCGAGGCCCCCGGAATGGCCACAATCACCGTGTCGATCTTCGCCGCGCGGGCAAATTCCACCAGATCGTCGACATCGCCCATCTTGTGATATCCCGCCACCATCGCGGGCGAGCGCCGGTCGCCGCGCTCATCGAAAAAGCCGCACATGCGCCGCCCGAAGCGCCGTTCCCGGTCGATCTCCCTGATCATCGGCGCCAGATTGTCACCGCCGCCGACCAGCACGATCCGGTGCTCCAGCCGCCCGGTCTGCGTCAGCGTGCGGATCCGCAATCCGATGAAGACACGCACAGCACCGATCAGTCCCGTCGCCGCCAGTGCCCACAGGATCAGCCAGGACTCGATCGCCAAGTCTCTCAACCCGGCAGAACTCAACACCAGTTTCAGCGCCGCAAGGCCGATCACCAGCCCCGCCAGCCCGATCACGGCCCCCCGGGCTGTGGCACGCATCCGGCGAAACGCATAGCCCCCCAGCGCCCGGATCACACCCACGACAATCAACGCACCCAGCCAGGACACAGCCCAGACTTCCGCCCCGTTCAGCGGCAGGGTCTGACCCAGGGCAAAACCGACGCGACCGGCCAGCGCAACGATCAGCAAATCCACGACGAACAGGGTCACCGACAGAACCGCGGGCCGCATCGACGCATGACTCAAACGCTGCGCCTGCGCCAGCGCCTGCCCACCCAGCAATCGCGGACGCGGAGCGCCGGTATAGGGTTTGCGCCGATAGGTCTGAGCAAACAATCGCTTGCGGGCAGATACTTCCGTCATACCGAAACCAATACCTTCCGAAACCAAAGCAGTAGTGCCGACAGGGCCCGCGACCGGGTTCGCCCCGGCGCAGGACGCGACGACTCACGGCGCCGCTCCGAACACAGGTCACGCTAGCCCCCGGATCGGGCATAAATATGGCGATCCAGGCTGAAAAAGGCGGCAATGACGGGCTGTTTCGAAAAGCGCGGATGGCCTGTAAGCCGGATTCTGTTCCGGGTTGCCCCGGCGACGACCATTCATCTGACCCGTCCGTTGCCGGCGGGTTCAAGCTGCCAACCCGGACCCCTGGGCTGAGATGTCCCTGCGGCGATATCGACGAGGTCCGAAAACCCGGTCGATCATACCCGCGCGGGGTCCCTATTCGGCATTGCTCCCGGTGGGGCTTGCCATGCCGGTCCGGTTGCCCGTCCCGCGGTGGGCTCTTACCCCACCGTTTCACCCTGACCCGCGCCCGAAGGCGGGGCTGTCTGTTCTCTGTGGCGCTGTCCCTGGGGTTGCCCCCGCCGGGCGTTACCCGGCACCGTTGTCTCATGGAGTCCGGACTTTCCTCGAACCCCCAGGGGCCCGCGACCGTCCAGCCATCCGCGCCGCCCCCGCTTAGCCGCACACCCGGCGCGCGTCAATCGCCCGCCGAAAAATCAGCCCGCCGGCAAATCAGCCCCCTGTCATCTTTGTGCGCCAAATATCCCGGGGGGGCCGCCACCGGCGGCGGGGGCAGCGCCCCCGATCCGCACCGCCCCAAGGCGGTGCACAAAGGGAACGCCGCGCCAGCGGCTCATTTTTCCAATTCAGGTCGGGTCGAACTCGCGCATCCGCGCGACATAGCGGGCCAGGGTGTCGATCTCCAGATTGACCCCATCCCCCACGGCCACATCGCCCCAGGTCGTGACTTCTTGCGTGTGCGGGATCAGGTTGACGCCGAAGGTGCAGCCTTCGACCTCGTTCACCGTCAGCGACGTGCCATTCAACGCGACCGAGCCCTTGGGCGCGATAAACCGCGCCAGTTCCGGCGGCGCGGTGAAACTCAGCCGCGTGCTGTCACCCTCGCGCCGCAGACCGGTCACCTCGGCCACGCCGTCCACATGCCCGGACACGATATGCCCGCCCAATTCGTCGCCGACCCTCAGCGCGCGTTCCAGATTTACCCGGCGACCGACCGCCCAGCCGCCGATCGCGGTTCTGGAGACCGATTCCGCGGATATATCCACGTCGAACCAGGCTTCGGGCCGGTCCCCCAGCGCCACCACGGTCAGGCACACACCGTCACAGGCGATCGAGGCGCCGATATCGATGCCCGAAACGTCATAGCCCGTCGCGATGCGCGCCCGCAGATCGCCGCGTTCCTCCAGCACGACAATCCGGCCGATATCGGTGATGATCCCGGTAAACATGCGATTTTTCTCCTTGCAACGGCGGTCCTGCCCGGTTGCGGTCATCATTTGGCCACCCTCGGGGTTTATAAGTGACCCAATCTCTGGCATCCTTTTGACAAAAGGGGAACACCCCACACGGCCAAACACGGCAGCGAGACACAGGCATGATCCGAACCTCCGGCGATGATCGCCGTTTCCTCTTTCTTCAGGGGCCACATGGCCCGTTCTTTCGGCAACTGGGCACCATGCTGCGCCGCGCCGGGGCCGAAGTCTGGCGCATCGGGTTCAACCGGGGCGATCAGGCGTTCTGGGGGCGCGGCGGGTATATCCCCTTCACCGGCGATCAGGACGACTGGCCCGATACGCTCGCCGGTCATCTGGCGCGGCTGCAGATCACCGACCTGGTGTTGTATGGCGACACGCGGTTCATTCACGCCGAAGCCGTGCGGCAGGCCCGCGCGGCGGGCATCACCGTTCATGTGTTCGAGGAAGGCTATCTGCGCCCCTGGTGGGTGACCTATGAGCGCGGCGGCTCGAACGGGCATTCGCGGCTGATGGACCTGAGCATCGGGCAGATGCAAAAGGCGCTGGAAGCCTGCGAGATCGACCTGATCGACGCCCCCGCCCATTGGGGCGACATGCGCCACCACGTGTTTTACGGCTTCGCCTACCACGCCTGGGTGTTGCTGGCGAACCGGGCCTACCGGGGCTTTCGAGCGCACCGCGCGCTGAACGTCAGGTCCGAGTTCCTTCTGTATCTTCAGCGGCTCGTGTCCATGCCCTTCACCGCGATCGAACGCCGCGTGGCCACGTGGCGTGTGCGCACAGGCGGCTTTCCCTATCACCTGGCACTGCTGCAACTGGAACATGACAGCTCGTTCCAGATGCACAGCCCGTTTTCCACCATGGCCGCGTTTCTGGACTGCGCGATCAAGGGTTTTGCCGAGGGCGCACCGCGCCATCATCATCTGGTGTTCAAGGCCCACCCGCTCGAGGACGGGCGCACCCGGCTGAAGGCCGATATCCGTCGCCTGTCGGCGCTTCACGGCGTGGCCAACCGGGTGCATTTCATCCGTGGCGGCAAGCTGGCCGGGCTGCTCAATCACGCGCGTTCGGCGGTGACGGTGAATTCGACCGCCGCGCAGCAGGTCTTGTGGCGCGGGATGCCGCTGAAGGTGTTCGGCGACGCGGTCTATGACAAGCCCGAATTCGTTTCCACCCAGCCCCTGGCGGAATTTTTCGCCGCCCCAACGCGCCCGGACCTGCGCGCCTACCGTGATTACCGGCGCTTTTTGCTGGAAACCTCCCAATTGCCGGGCGGGTTCTATTCGGCGGCGGGGCGGCGGCAATTGCTGCGCCAGGTGGTCGATCTTCTGCTGTCGCCCGATGACCCCTACACCGCGCTTATCACCGGGCAGGCGGCCCCGCGGCAACACCTGCGGCTCGTGCGTTGACACCCCTGGATAAGGCGCTTGGAAATTCCGCAACTTCCGTCTATACTTAAAAGAAAAAATCAGAGGCAGTTCCACAAGGAGCCCGAGCAGTGTCCGTCAGATTTCCACGCCGCGTCAGCATCCTGGCGCTCGGCGCACTTGTAGCCGTCGTCTCGGCCTGCACCGCGCCGCGCCCCGGGCCTAACATGAACGAGATTTTCGCAGGCTCCGTGCTGCGCGAGGGTGACGCCTATATCGTTGCCGTCGGCGACCGCGTGAACCGCGCCGCCAATGTGCCGCTTGCCCTTGGGTTTTCCGACAGCTTGCGAAACGCTCGCGTGTTGGGCGGCGATACGATCCGCGTGGGCGACACCGTCACCCTGACCGTTTTCGAGAACGTGCCCGAGGGGCTGCTGGCCAGCGCCGATGCGCGCGGCGCGCGGCTGACCGAGTTGCAGGTCGACAGCCAGGGCTTCATCTATGTGCCCTTTGCCGGGCGTGTGCGCGCGTCCGGGCAGACGCCCGAAGGATTGCGCGGCGCCATCGCCCGTCAGCTTGACGAACAGACCCCGGACCCGCAGGTCTATGTCACCCGCACGGTCGGTGACGGCGCCACGGTTTCGGTCGTTGGCGAAGTGACGACCCAGGGGGTCTATCCGATCCTTCGGTCGACCCGGCGCCTGACCGCCATGCTGGCCGCGGCGGGCGGCGTCAGCATCCCGACGCAAACCGCCATGGTCACCCTGACCCGGCACAGCGTCAGTGACCGTGTCTGGCTGGACGATCTGTTCGACAACCCTGAACTGGACATTGCCCTGCGCGGTGGCGACCGGATCTACGTGGAACAGGATCAGCGCCGCTTCTCCGTTCTGGGGGCAACCGGCGAACAGGCGCTTGTGACTTTCGACAGCCGCACCCTGACCGCGATCGAGGCGCTGGCCCGGGTCGGCGGCCTGGCACCCGCGCGCGCCGATCCGACCGGGGTCTTCGTGTTCCGCGACGAGCCGGCCGAAATCGCCCGCAACGTGCTGGGCCGCCAGGACGTCGTCGGCGACCAGCGGCTGGTCTATGTGCTGGACCTGACCGCGCCGAACGGAGTGTTCCTGGCGCGCGACTTCCAGATCCGAGACGGCGATACGATCTATGTGACCGAGGCCTCGGCCGTGCAATGGAACCGCCAGATCTCGGTGCTGACCGGCACGCTTGGGGCGACAGGGGCCGCCGTGACGGCCGCAACCAACGCCCGCAGCCTTTAACGACATCCGGGTGCGCCCCCGTTGTGGGGCGCACCCGCCCTGTCCCGCGCGGGGTGCCGCCCATGCCGCCTGATCCGCCATTCCGGCCTGACCGTCTGATCGCCGCCAGCGGTGGATTCCTGGGACCGTCACGGCAGGCGCGGCGCATACGCCGGATCCTTGAACTCGCCGCTTCGCGCCCGCGCTTCGGTCTGCCCAAGGCGCGGGATGCGGTCCTGGCCTGGGGGCACAGCCCGCGCGCCTACCGGGCCGAAGCCCTGGCGCAGCGGCGCGGCGCGGCGCTCTGGCGGGTCGAGGACGCGTTCATCCGCTCTCTGGCGCCGGGCAGAGCAGGAAAAGAGCCGCCGATGGGTCTGCTGCTGGACCTGGCCGGCGTGTATTATGATCCATCGGTCCCGTCCGACCTGGAGACCCTGCTGTCCACGCATCCGCTGGATGACGGTGCTCTGATGGCCCGCGCTCGCGTCGCACAAGCGCGGATTCGTGCGCTGCATCTGTCGAAATACAACCAGCACGACCCGGGTCTGCCGCCCCCCGAACCGGGCTATGTTCTGGTGATCGACCAGGTGCGCGGCGATGCGTCGCTGTCCCATGGCCACGAGACCGGCGCCCTGCAAGCCGACCGATTGTTTCGCGAAATGCTGATCCGCGCCCAGGAAGTCCACGGCCAGGCCCGCGTTCTGATCCGCGCGCATCCCGAAACCAGCACTGGCCAGCGCGCCGGGCATTACGGCCCGCAGGATGCGCCTGCTGGCGGCCGGGTAAGTTTCGTGGACGGCGCCCATTCGCCCTGGACGCTGTTTGACGGGGCCATCGCGGTCTACACGGTGTCCTCGCAGATGGGGTTCGAATCCGTGCTGGCCGGTCACCGCCCGCGCGTTTTCGGCCAGCCCTTCTATGCCGGCTGGGGGCTGAGCGATGACGAAGATCCCCCGCAGCGCCGCCGCCGCCGGCTGACCCGCACGCAACTCTTCGCGGCGGCAATGATGCTTTACCCGCTGTGGTATGATCCGCTGCGCGACCGGCTATGCGAACTGGAAGAGATCATCGACCAGATGGAGGCACGGCTGCGCGCCTACCGCGAGGACCGGGGCGGCTATGTTGCCATCGGGATGCGCGCGTGGAAACGACCGGCGCTTCAGGCGTTCTTCGGGCGCGAGAAACCGCTGGTTTTTGCCCGCGAACCCGGCGCCCCGGCGGGCGGTCGGCGCGTACTGGGCTGGGCCTCGGCGGTGCCGGACAGTTTTGATGGCGTGCGGGTCGAGGACGGGTTCATCCGTTCTGCCGGGCTGGGCGCGTCGCTGGTGCCGCCCCTGTCGCTGGCGGTCGACGATCTGGGCATCTACTACGATCCGCGCCAGGAAAGCCGCCTGGAACGGCTGATCGCCGGGCCGTTGCCCGCCGGTGGCACCGAACGCGCCGCGCGGCTGCGCGATGCCGTGCTGCGTTCTGGCGTGACGAAATACAACCTTGCGCCGGGGGTCAGGGCGCAGTGCTTGGCGGATCATCTGGCCCGATTGCGCGCAACGCGCCCCGACGCACCCGCGATCCTGATCCCCGGGCAGGTCGAGGACGACGCCTCGATCCTTCTGGGCGCCGGCGGGCCGGTGCGCACAAACCGGGCCCTGCTGCAGGCGGCGCGCGCGGCCCATCCGCACGCCATTCTGATTTACAAACCCCATCCCGATGTCGAGGCCGGGTTGCGCCCGGGCGCGGTGCCCGATGCGGCCACGCTGGCCGATATCGTGCTGGACGGGATCGGCGCGCAGCCGGCGCTGGCGCTGGCCGACGAGGTCTGGACCCTCACCTCGGGCCTGGGGTTCGAGGCGCTGCTGCGCGGGCGCAAGGTGACCTGCCTGGGCACGCCGTTCTATGCCGGCTGGGGCCTGACACGGGATCTGGGCCCGGTGCCTCAGCGCCGCCTTGGGGTGCTTCCCCGGCCCGACCTGGACCGGCTGGTCCATGCCGCGCTGATCGCCTATCCGCGCTATCTTGATCCGGTGACGGGCATCCCCTGCCCGCCCGAACTGGCCATCGAGCGGCTGGCGGCGGGGCGCGCGGGGCGCGGGTCCATCCGGTTGCGGATCATGTCGCGGCTTCAGGGGGCGTTGGCCAGTCACACCTGGCTCTGGCGGCGGTGATCGCGGATTACAGCGTCCCGCGCGCAACCGGCACGAGGCCCAGCAATTGTGCGCCTTCCAGCGACAGGATCGCGGAATTCAGCCCTTGCGGCGCCTGAAAGCTGCGCACCGCGGCTTCGGTCTGCGCATTCATTGCGCCGGTGACGGCCCCGGTGAAAAGCCCGCGCACGCGCAGCGCACGTTGCAAGGATGCGATGAAGTCGCCTGACATTTGTTCGGGGCATGGCACGGCGAACAGACGTTCTTCGGACGGGCGCAGGATTTCCTCACGCGGGGTGCGGGCACCATCGGGCCCGGTTTCGTCGAACACGGTCCTTGTCTCGGCGGGCACACGGTCGGTGGCCCAGCACACATTCGCGGGCACCATGCTCAGCGGCGCGACCGGCCGATCGACCGGCGGCGCGGTCCGGCCCACCTCGGGCTGGCGCGGGGCGGGCTGGCAGGCGGCCAGAATGACGGTAAGCGATACCAGGGAAAGGGCGCGGTGCATGGGGAACCGATCCAGTTGAATGCGTCACTCCCGGTTATGCATCCCAAACCCGGCGAAAAGCGGGCGGCATTCGGCCGGGGACACGGCACTTGTGGACCCTTTTCAGGGCCGTAACCGATGCGTGAACCCGGCGCCACTCGGAGCGCGGGGGCACTGGCCAAGGGGGCAGCGTTCGATTATGTCGGAGAGGAAAAACCACGATCTCAAGAGGCACAGATGGTCAAGATCACCTACATCGAATACGACGGCACCGAGCACGCGGTTGACGTGGCGCCCGGCCTGACGGTCATGGAAGGCGCGCGCGACAACGGCATCAACGGGATCGAGGCCGATTGCGGTGGCGCCTGCGCCTGCTCGACCTGCCATGTCTATGTCGATCCTGCCTGGGTCGAAAAGCTGCCGGCCAAGGATCCGATGGAGGAGGACATGCTGGACTTCGCCTATGAGCCGGATGCCGAGAAATCGCGCCTGACCTGCCAGATCAAGGTGACGCCGGAGTTGGACGGCCTGATCGTGCGTATGCCCGAACGGCAGATCTGATGGGCGTGCCCGTCCGGCGCCAATTGCAGATCTGGGGCGTTCTGGGCGCCCTTCTTGTCCTGACCCTGTGGTATTTGGGCAATGTGATCCTGCCTTTCGTGCTGGGCGCGGCGGTGGCCTATTTCCTGGACCCTGTCGCCGACCGGTTGCAGGCGATGGGGCTGGGGCGGGTGACGGCCACGATTGTGATCACTGTTGTGGCGGTGCTGATCTTTGTCGTCGCGGCGCTGTCGGTCATTCCGCTTCTGGTCGACCAGACGCGGGCGCTGATCGCCTCGGCCCCGCAACTGTTCGACGAGGCTATTCGACTGCTGAACGAATACCTGCCGTCGCTGGCCGATTCGGAATCGACGGTCCGCCAATCCCTGCGCAGTCTGGGGGCCTCGATCCAGTCGCGCGGCGGCGAGTTCGTCAACGCGGTTCTGGGGTCGGCGGCGTCGGTGTTCAACCTGCTGCTGCTTGTCGTCGTGGTGCCGGTGGTGGCGTTCTACATGCTGCTGGACTGGGATCGGATGATCGCCCGGATCGACGCGCTGCTGCCACGCGAACACGCGCCAACGATCCGCAAGATCAGCAAGGACATTGATGCCACGGTCGCCTCTTTCGTGCGCGGCATGGGCACGGTCTGTCTGGTGATGGGCACGTTCTATGCGATTGCCCTGATGCTGGTGGGGTTGCAGTTCGGGCTGGTCGTCGGGGCCATTGCCGGGCTGGTCACTTTCATTCCCTATATCGGCGCCATTCTGGGCGGTGTTCTGGCGATCGGGCTGGGATTGTTCCAGTTCTGGGGCGACTGGGTGTCGCTGGGTCTGGTGGCGGCGATCTTTGTGGCCGGTCAGATGATCGAAGGCAATGTGCTGACGCCGAAGCTGGTTGGCAAATCGGTGGGCCTGCACCCGGTCTGGCTGATCTTCGCGCTGTCGGTGTTCGGCGCGCTGTTCGGCTTTGTCGGCATGTTGGTTGCCGTGCCGGTTGCCGCCGCCATCGGCGTGGTGATCCGCCACGGCACCGGCGCGTATCTGGACAGCGCGCTTTACCGCGGCCCGAAGACCGCGCAGGGCACAGACCATGACCGACCGACCCCGCATGGCTGAACAGATTCCGCTGGACCTGCCCGCCACGCCCGCCATGGGGCGCGCGGATTTCCTGCAAGCGCCGTCGAACGCGGTGGCGCTGGCGGCGGTGGACCGGCCCGGGGGGCTGCCCGCCGGGATCATGGTGCTGACCGGCCCAAAGGGATCAGGCAAGACCCACCTGGCGCATGTCTGGGCGGCGCAGACTGGGGCGCGCTGGCAGTCGCCCGTCACGCTCGCGCGGGATCTGCCTGGCCTGCTGAACGCACCGCAAGCGCTGTCCATCGCCCTGGATGACGCCCCCCTTTTGCGCGGGCCCGAGGGCGAGGAGGCGCTGTTTCACCTGATCAACCACCTGCGCGGCACCGGACAGTTGCTGCTGAGCGCGCGCGCGCCGGTGCGCGATTGGGGGCTGGCGCTGCCGGATCTGATCTCGCGCCTGACGGCGGCGGCGCATGTGGCACTGGCGGAACCCGACGAGGCCCTTCTGGGGGCGGTGCTGGTCAAGCTGTTCAACGACCGCCAGTTGCGCGTGCAGCCGGCGCTGATAGATTATCTGCTCAGCCGGATGGAACGCTCGCTGGCCGCCGCCGGGGACATGGTGGCGCGGCTGGACGCGCGGGCGCTGAAGCTGGGGCGCCCCGTCACCCGGGCGCTGGCGCAAGACGTTCTGGCCGAAGACCTCGACAACCCGCCACCCGCCGACGCATGATGATCAGATGTATCAGATCCCCGTCCCTGACCGCCCGATGATTACCGATTTCCTGCACGCCCCCCTGCCCGAGCCGGCTGACCCGCCCGAGGGATTCGACGCGGCCAGTTCGGACCGGTTCTTCAACCGCGAATTGTCCTGGATCGCCTTCAACCGCCGGGTGCTGGACGAGGCGTCGAACCCGCGTGTGCCCTTGCTGGAACGTGTGCGCTTCCTGTCCATTTCGGCAACCAACCTGGACGAATTTTATACCGTTCGCGTGGCCGGGCTGCGCGAACTGACCCGCGCTGGCCACAGCGCCCCGTCGATGGATGGCAAGACGCCGCAAGAGCAGCTGGTCCAGATCAACGAGGAAGCCCGTCAGCTGTTGGCCCATCAGCAGGAAACCTTTGTCCATCTGCGCGCCGAAATGGAGGCCGAGAAGATCTACCTTCTGGACCGCCGGGCGCTGACGATCGACGACAAGCTGTTCCTGAACGACTATTTCCTGTCCAACGTCTTTCCGATGCTGTCGCCGCTGGCCGTCGACCCGGCGCATCCCTTCCCGTTCATCTCCAACGAGGGATTCGCCCTGGCCTTGCAGATCGAGCGGCGCTCGGATGGCCTGAAACGCAACGCCCTGCTGCCGGTTCCCCAACAAATCGACCGGTTCATTCCCTTGCCCGCGCTGGATGGGGCGCTGCGGTTCCTGCCGCTGGAGGAATTGCTGCTGGACCAGCTTCAGGCGCTGTTCCCCGGCTACACGATGCGCAACGCCTGCGCCTTTCGCGTGCTGCGCGATTCGGACATGGAGGTCGAGGAAGAGGCCGAGGACCTGGTGCGCGA
>Ga0316208_1003016_pt1 | contig 12744 bp, 5 predicted proteins | sample 3monopyrite_MG_FD_204944 | JGI IMG/M metagenome (GOLD analysis project Ga0316208, IMG submission 204944) | Microbial mat bacterial communities from mineral coupon in-situ incubated in ocean water Damariscotta River, Maine, United States -... | ecosystem: Environmental > Aquatic > Marine > Coastal... | reverse complement strand
CTCAACGAATTCAAACTTCACACTATCTACAATCTCTTTATTAATAAGGTCAATCTCTTTTGATGTTGCTAATTGAGAAACAATAATAGTATCTTCAAAACCAACTTGAATACGAACAGCAATAAATTTAGAATTCAGGACTTTAGAAAAATAAGGTTTTAAAACTTCAAATTCTGGTTGTATTTCTTCGTTTTCTATTTCAAATTGTAGTGAAGTTTGGGTTGATATTTTATATGAAAAGCAAATCATTCCGTAATGAAAATCTAAATCATTAATTGGTATTTTTATAACTTTATCAATATCCCGATGCTTTTTTGAGTTAACTTCAATAGTTTCGTTTAAATCATCGAATAGCGTTGCTTGTCTATCTAAATTTCGATAATATGTGTTTCGTTTTAAAAATAGCTTGTTGAGATATGGGATTTGTTTATCTCGATAATCATAAATAATTGGAGTCAATTCAGAGCGTTGTACACGACCAATATATTGAATTAGTTTTCCTTTGAAAGCAAAGGGATACACTAAAAAAAGACCTGAAACATCCTTAATATCAATACCTTCTCCAAAAAACTGTCCAGTGGTGATAATTACCTGATAATTGCTTTGCTGTATACTTTTCCATTTTGAATTTCGAGAGGCGACATTATCTTCTCCTGAAATATGAATAACTTCATATTTGGTTTTTAAGTACTGATACAGAATTTTAATATGCTCTTTTCGTTCTGTAATAATTACAATTTTTCGGCCTTTATTTAATTCATAATAGACATCTTTTAATATTAGTTTGTTTCTTTCTGAATCGTGAATGAGCACTTTTGAAAGTGTTTCAAAAGGGTCGGTTTTTGAATTAAAAGGAATGTTGAGACTGGTATCTCGAACAGTTAGTCTAGCTTTTTTATAAGTCTCTATTTGATGAGGTTTTATCTCAGAGATTATATCGCCTAAATATATGAATAATAGCTTTTCGTCATTGTTTTTACGAAATGGTGTTGCTGTCAATCCATATTGGTAGTATGGAGACAAGTGATGTATTGCTTTTCGAAAAGACTTTGCGGGAATATGATGACATTCATCAATAATTACTATTCCAAAAGCAGCTTTTAATTCTTTCGGATCATTTTCTATTTTTCTTACTAATGTCTGAATAAAAGCAACCGTTATTTGTTTTCCGATTTTCATTTTGCCTTGACCAATTTTCCCAATTTCTTTTTTTGGAATGCCAAAAAATGTTTCTATTCGCTCTATCCATTGTTCAGCAATTTGTTTGCGATGTGTAATTATTAGGGCAGGTTGCTTCTTTTGTTCTATAAGTTTGAGACCTATTATTGTTTTCCCTGACCCTGGAGGAGCTACAATAATTCCAAAATCTTTTTTTAAGGCAACTTCAAGAGGTGCGTTTTGATGCTTTAATAATTGTATTTTAGATACTATCTCGATATTTTTTGCTTTTTTTCTTTGGTCTAAAAACTCATAATCAATACCATTTTGAATACAAAATCTAATTAATTTCCCTATAAAACCTTTAGGTATTTCAAGAGTGTTTTCAGCTTCATCAATAAGTTTAAAAAAACGATCGGTTTTCCAAGTACTTCTTCCTGCTTTCTTTTTCACAAAAAAATCAGAATTATAAAAATTAAGATTCTCTTTTAAAAAATCAATAACAGGAGTTGTTAATCCACTACGATTTATAACAATGCTATTATTTAATTTAACAACTAATTTCCCTGTATTTAAAACTGTATTAATAGAATCTTCAGTTACTATTTTTTCATAAAATTCTTTACTAAGTGATTTCAAAATTTCATCTAGATGATTCACTGAAACTCTTGAGATTTCTCTTATAAATTCCCATTGGTCATTATATGGAGTAAATGTTTCGATATCAATAAAACATGAATTGCCTAGTCGTAATGTATTCCCTTGAAAGGGAAGAGCGATGAGATTTCCCAAACCTTTACCTGATAAATAATCTTGATTAGGGAACAGTCTATCAAAACTAGTACTCTTATCAAAAATTGAAAAAACACTCGTCTGTTCAAATAATGACAGTATTATTCTTCTACTCTTAATAGCAGGATAGGGCTTGTCGAAAAATATCCAAACATGTCCTCCATTTCCTGAACGAGAGCGTTCCAAATAAGCAGGAATATCAAATTTTTCACATGCATTTACGGTTTTCTTAGATTGTTCTTCCCAGTTCTTTTTATCAAAATCTGCAACAATAAACCATGATGTGTTATCTTTTAAAAGGGGATATATTCCTATAATTTTTTCTCCAGATAAATGCTTCGATAATTGATAATGATCTAGTTTTAAATAGGTTTTATCTTTGTAATCTTTAAAGGTTCCACCTTTTTGTTTATGCAGGCGGTACATATATGGGTCATAAGAATAAGCAGGCATATATCCGCTTTTGTTTGTCTTTTCCCATCGCAAAGCAAAAACATCTTCACGTCCTTTAAATAAAGAACGAAAAAGTTGTATTTGCTCATTTATAATCATCGTAGTGTTTTATAGATGTCTAACTCTTCGCATGTAGTATTAAATTCAAACCCATAATTATTTCCAAAAGAAATTAATTTTTCTATGGCATCATAATATTCTTCAGTCAAATTGTTTGTCTTAATCTTTATGCAAGCGCTTTCAAAAACCTCGTCCATTGTTATATAATAGTCTTCATCAAAATAACCATAGGTTAATATAAATTCTTTACAATATTCTACAAATAATAATTCACAATCTATAGTGAATTGCGCACTAATATCTTTTTTCCTAATACGTTCTAAAAGTTTAAAAGCCTCCTCTTCTTTAGTGTTATTTTCAAGTATGTTAGGTAATAGATATTCATTAAATTGTTTTTTGTAACGTTTAAATAAATGTTCAATATTTTGTTTTATAACTTTCTCTTCAAAAGGAACTGAAACATTAATAAAATCTTTTGCTTCTGCCACTTTATTATAAACGTTGTAAATGATTGTTTTTAAATCTGTAACGTTTTTATCTTTCAATATTATTTTAAGTTGTTCAAAATTCATCCTTCTTGAAGTGTTTTATACCAATAATGAAATGCTTCTAAATTATGTTTCTTTAGTCTATTAAGAAATGAGTAATTATTATCTTTTATTATCCATGATTTCATTTCTACGGATTTATCAAACCTTTCAATATCAGTTTTATTTCGCTCAATCTGTTTTACAATATAAGATGCTTTTGCAACAGCTATTTGAGCTTGAGGTTCTCTGAATTTTTCGCCATAAATAAAACCAGTTAAACTGCTAACTCCAGATTGCATTATCTTAAACGCATCTTTGTTCATTTTTCCATTAGTGCAGAAATTATAGGAATTATTAATAATGTCATCTATTATCACTTGAAAGTTATCAGGGTCTAAGCCTTTATAAGCAAGTTCTTCATGTGCTACTTTTATGAAGTTTGCTCGAACACTTTTTAGTGATGGTATTCTGTCAAAAATACTTGCAACATCATAAATTTGTTTTAAAACTTCCTTTGGTTTACTTAGTGGAACTCCAGTTGTGTTGGGACCATAAGCGGTTAATTTATCTCCAAGAATTGCTTCGAGTGTTGGTGTGATAACTTTTATTGGTTCTCCTTTTTCTGATAAAAGAAAATGAGAAACTTCCGTTTCTTGTGTTTCTACATAAGGATTATCTTCAAAAACAATATCAAGCAAAATATTATTTATATCTCCATCTTGTTTTGTTTGGGGAGTGTAAAATAATTTGAAGTGTCGTTTTTCTATACCTGATATTGGCTTTCTTATTTTTTCTTCCCATTTTATAAAATCGGTAGATGCCACCACTTTTTCTAGTAAAGCTTCAATATCTTGCTCTTTATTTTCAATGATAATATCTATATCAATGGAAAATCTTCTCGGCTCTTGTATCATTAACATTAATGATGTTCCTCCTTTAAAAATGAAACTAAGTTTTACAGATTGTAAAGCCTCTAATAAAACTAATGCTCTAATTACTTTTTCTATAATTATTGGGTCAGCATGGAATTTATCTCTATTTGAATTAATCCAATCAGCATGTAGGCTTTCAGGTAAAATCATTCGTTGTTATTTTTATAAATTCTTTCTTTGATAAAAGGTTTTTTTCTTCTTCTATCAGCATAGCGAAGCAAAGTATCTTTTTTAATCGTATTGTATTGAAATGCATTTTCAATAATACTATCAAGGTCACGGCCTTGATACGCTGCATAGAGCTCAGTATCTATAATAAGGTCTACCAATATTTTTTCTATACTCGGAATCTTAACTTGTTCTACATCTTGAAGAGGTGCATCTGTTATTAAGTTTTTTATGATAACTATGCTTTCATTTCTGTTTGCATATTTGTCTAAAATATCTTTTGAAGGGCTTAAGAAAACATTGTCTCGAATATCTGAAAGAAAATAAAAAACGTTTTCTTCAGAACCTTTTTCTACTTCTATAATAGTCTCATAGTTATTAGGGATGTGTAGCATCCATTGTGCAACCCATTTAGTAGACCAAATTGAAATGTTTAAAAATGGAAACTCTTCTTTAAGCTTCAAATATAAAATTTGGTTTTCTTCAGATACTACTGGCCTGAACTCTTTTTGTTTTCCAAGCTTATATTTTCCTCTTCCAATTCTTTGTATAATTCCATTATCAACCAGTGTGTAAATACGCCAATTAATAGTTGTCTTTTTAACCCTGTTATCATACTTTTTATAAAAGGAAAATATATCGTTCACTGATATAGATTTGATATTATTAAACTTATTTTTAAAAGTATCTATATGTAGTTTTGTTCTGCTGATTATATTATTATTTATTGCAAATATACAAAACTATATTTCGTCAGCAAATAAGTATTAGTGACGAAGTATGGTTTAATTAGATAGAAAGGAATATTTTGCTAATTAATAAAATACTATTCGGTTTTCAAATATAAATCTAATAATATAGTATTATATAGATAAGAGTTGAAACCTTAATTCGAGAGTCTAATTGGAATACAATAGTGTAGAAGTGGTTGAATTGAAATCAATTTTCAGATAAAAAAAAGCTAATAATAACATCATAAAATTTCTAAGCATTTATCTTGGTTTAAAATTTAACTAATTATATATTTGCACCATCAGAAAGTAAAGCATTTTACTTTAAGTTCATTTATAGTATCGTCAACAAATCGGATAACAGTTTGTTTTTAGAATTTATAAATGATTGATATATAAGATATTGTGTGGCTTAGGTGTAATCCTGCCACCCCGACAAACCTAGTAATAGGTAACATCAAAACACTGCTAATCTTATGACTATCAGTGTTTTTTGTTTTAAATGATTTTGATTGATACCATATATTTTTTCTGCCATGTTATTTTTTTGTTGGATAGCAATAATTTTAAAAAGAATCATTATCCTCTTTTAAAAAATTTGGTACTAAAAAATTAATTTTATCTAGTGTTTTATTCGCCTCACTTTCATTTCCATTATCTTTAAGTTGTAAATACCTAAAATACAATAACCCGACTTCAACATATTTTAATTCATTTGGTGGTAATTCGGACAAATAAGGGTCTTTTGTGGCAGGCAGGTTTTTATTCAACATCTTAAAAAGATCAAATAGCTTCTCTCTAATAATGTATGAGTTTTTACCAGAGTTTGCCTGTTGCGATAAAATAGGTGCTTTAAATTCGATTGACCTATAGTTATCATTATTCACACCAACGTTGCTTAGATTGTTTTTTATAGCATTTAAGTTTCCTAAATAAAAAAGGCCAGCCATGTGATCATTTAAATTATCGGATTCGCTTTTTGAAGAATCAATAACATTTTCAATATTTCTTTTAAGAATTTCCTCATTTAATTTAGACCCTTTTTCCTGACCTATTAAAACAATACTTGCACGTGTGCTGGAAAAGTCGCCACGCCAAAAGGTTACCTCAGGAAATACTGAGGCAAATGTTTTAGTGATAATTTCAAAACTCTCAGGTGTTAGTTGGTATAATGGAAGCCATTGTGCAAACACCCCTCCCTTTTTTAGGTGTTTCTTTGCTTGGTTAAAATGTTCAATAGTGTAAAGACTACCAGTTCCAGCATGCCAAGGCGTAAAAAGGTCTCCTACAATAACATCAAAGTTTTCGGTTGATCCAAGTAAAAAATTGCGAGCATCATCGGCAATAATTTCAACGCGCTTATCATTAAAAAGATTATTAACCCATGGAGAAAAATATTGTTTAGCGGCTGGAATGACGTTAGAAACCAATTCGACAACTACAACACGTTCTACATCATGGCTTAAAGATGCTCCAGCTGTAATTCCCGTTCCCATTCCTAAAAACAAAGCCTTTTTTGGTTTTGGATGAATTAACAGAGGAATATGGCCTTGCATTTGTTCAACTAGAATAGAGCGAGAATCTCCAAGTACATAAAAATTATCTAGTCGCATCTGTATATTTTTATCAGATTCTACTATTGAAACAACACCATCGCTAGATTGCCACATCTTTAAAATTTTATCTCCTTTTTGTAATTTTACAGTTGGTGGATTAGTAATAAAGACTAAACCAATAATTCCTATTATTGGTAACAATAACCATTTTTTTATGACCTTAATATTAAATGTAAAATAAATATATAGCGCCAAACAGCCATATAAAATGGCAATAATTTTAATTGTCATCCAAATACCTATGGCATCAAGTAAAATAAATCCAGCTAGTAGGGGTCCAATGGTACTACCTATTGAGTTAAATAAGACTAGTTTACCTACAAATTTACCAGGAGATTGATTTTCAACGGACGATGCTTTTAATAAAAAAGGGAAAATAGCACCAAATATTACAGTTGGTAAAAATACAACTAGAAAACTTAACTTAAATACAGCGATAAGATACGCAGACCATGATGCACTTGGAGCAAGATACCCTAAGCCATTTGTTAATGTATTGAATACATAAGGTGAAACACCCACTGCGATAGCTCCTAAAGATAGAAGTATTAATAATACATATTTAGGGTGACGAGATACTTTTACTAACTTGTTCGAAAGAATGCCTCCAATTCCTAAGGAAAAAAGGAATACTACTAAAATTGCAGAAAAAGAATATATAGAATTTTGTAAAACCTGAGCGAACATTTTTGTCCAAATGGTTTCGATTGATAAAGCCAATAAGCCTGAGGAAAATGCTAATATTTTTAACTCTAAATAATTAATATTATCTAATTTGGTTATAGTTTTAGAAACTTTATTATCTTTTTTAACTACAGATGTTTCTTTATTGGTTACAAATAGCCTATCCATTAAGATTGCTGAAAAACCAATACTTGCCACTAAAACTATGGTGAAATAATAGGTTGTATCCACACCATATTTAGATAGTAAAAAAAACCCAGCTAATAAAGCTCCAATTGAAGCTCCTAAGGTGTTCACCGCATATAAAATAGTGCCTCTATTTGCTAATTGGCGTTTTTCTTTTCCTATAAATTGCGCTAAAACCGGAAAGGTTCCTCCCATAAGTACCGTTGGTAAAAGAAGGAGGGTGATACTGAAAATAAATTTTAATATTGTTAGAAAACTTTGATTACCATCAGTTAAAGCTACTACTGAGGCATAGTGTGTTTCGTAAAATTGAATACCAGGAATTATTAGTAATGCAGTTAATGCAATGCCAATTTCCATAAGACCATATGCAACCAGTGGTCGTTTAAACTGGGCAGAAGCATTTCCTAGAAACCAACCTCCAATGGCTAATCCTAGAAAAAAAGCAGCTAATGTGGCTGCTGTAGCGTAAGCTGCATTTCCAAAAATTAAGCCTAAACGGTACATCCAAACTACTTGCAATATTAATCCTGAAGCTCCCGATAAAAAAAATAAAAAGGATAAAACAGAAAAGCGTGAAGAACTTATTGGTTTTGAACTATGAAGCTGATTAGGCATAAACTATATTTATATTTGGTGATGCAATTTATAAAATTAAATGAAGATTGAAATAAAAAAGAGGCTCTTTTAAGAGCCTCTTTTGTTGACTAAAACAATAAATTAAACTTACCACATACATTTATAAACATTCTACGTAGTTTGGGTTATTAGCTTCAGATTGAGGGATTGGAAATGTTAGATTAGAATCATAACTTCCACCTTTAAAATAATCTCCCCATGGAAATACATCAGAAGCTTGCATACCATAAACATCTACAAGACGCCTTAAATCGCCATGTCTTTTACCAGTACTGTACAGCCATAAAGCACGCTCTTCCATATGTGCTAGCATAAGTGCATCTCCCGATAAAGCAGAAAAATCTAAATCAGTTGGAAGACCAATAGTATCCCTTAGCTCATTAAGGATTGTATGAGTACCAATACCACTACCTGAATCTGCTTCAGCTTCCGCTTGAATTAAACGTGCCTCAATTCCTGAAGCCAGAGCAACAGAAGCATTTTCATCTGTAAATTTTAATTGGTTATAATATAAAGTAATATCATCTTGACCATTGGTAGTACCACCATCATAAGGAACACGAGGATCACCAGCATCAGCAAATTCACGGTATGGTACACCAACTTTATTACCCCCCTTTTTATTAGCTATTGAAAACTGACGTCTAAGAGTAGTCATGATATATATGCCATTTTCCTGTCTTGTACTATTATCGGAGTGCTCAATGTTGTAAACAAAATCCGTTGGAACTGATGCTACTTCATTTGCAGCATCTGCAATTTGACCTAAGCCTAGTAAAGCTCGAGCTTTTCCTACTCGAGCCAAATTAGCTAAATCAGAGTTTCCACTACTACTGGAAGCAGCTTGTTCAAACCAATTGATAGCCGCATTAAACATTTGTGTTTGCGTTAATGGTTCTCCATAAATAATATCTCCACCACCGGCAGGCACTTTACTAAATGGAACAGCACCACAAAAGGTTTCAGCAAAAATAACATACACATAGCCTACTATACTTTGCATTTCACTTTCTACTTCAGGAACACCACCAAAGCCTTGAGCTAAGTCTATAGTAGCTTCTGCTCCTGCACGTGCTCTATGTATATTTGAATAAATTACATCCATTGTACCATTGGTATTTAGAAGATTCCTGGTATCTGCTTCACGACGTGTTGGGAAGGTGCCTGAATAAATGTACTCATCAGACATAAGTCCGCTCATTACCGTTAATCCAACCGTTCCCCCGTGTCCTGCACCAGAACCACTTAAGGCTACTGAAAGATCTCCTAAAGACCCGGCTTTTAGTGTTTGAATTCCAGCCTCACTGTTTAAAGATTCTGGAGTAACAATATCCGGATCAGTAACATCAACTATAGAATCGCATGATACCACTCCAAGAGTTAGAAGAATAGAAAGGCTGGCTAAAATTGACCACTTATAACTTCCAAATTGCTTTGTATTTTTTATTAAATTTTTCATAATTAAAATATTTCGTTTTAATAATTAGCTGTTAAAATGAGAGGTTTAAACGAACTTTCCAAGAACGTGTTGGTGGCTGGCTAAGAAATTCCTCAGTTGCGAAATTAGATTGACCGGTTGAACTTATTTCAGGATCCAGTCCAGAATAATCAGTCCATATACCTAAATTTTGACCAGATAAAGTTAGACTCACTCTAGAAAACCCGATACTACTTACGAGTTTTTGTGGCGCATTGTAAGTAAGAGATATTTCCCTTAATCTCCAAAACGATGCATCTTCAATATATCCAGCATTAGTGCCAAGGAATTTAGATGCTACTGCTCTTGCTTGTCCTGCTAGAGATGCATTAGGGTCGTTTAATTCTTGATTGTTACTATTACCATTTCTCCATGCTCCAGTATTGTTATACAATTTTTGACCACCTTTATAATTCAATAATCCTCTTAAAACCACGGCATTGTTAAATAACCCTACGGTTGGAGTAAATGAAATATCAGTAGTAGCAAATGGCGTTCCTAAATAAACAGTTTCTCCTACTTGAACTTCATTTTGACCTATAAAACCATCTCCATTGGCATCACTGTATGTATATTCTTCGTCCCAGTAACCACCTAAAGGATAACCCTCTACATGTCTTTGAACGCCATTAAAGATAATAGGCTCAATACCTTCACCTAATTTAGTAAGTTCAGTATCAATAAAAGAGGCAACTATACCTAGGTCGAAATAGAATTTTTCAGTTTCAACAATGCTTGCATTTAAAGAAATTTCGACACCTGAATTTTTAACAGAACCTAAATTTTCAAAACGACCGGCACCAACACCGAGTGAAGGAGGTAGTGTTCTAAAAATTAATGCGTCTTCTGTTTGCTTGTTAAAGTACGTTAGATCAAGACCTATTCGGTTGGAGAATAATTTTATATCTGCACCAAATTCCAATTCTTCTGAACGCTCTGGTTTAAGATCAGCATTTCCTACGCCACCAATGGTAACACCTGTGACACTAGTGCCATCAACCGTTGCAGCAATTGGATTAAAAAAGCGTAAAGCATCATTTGTGCCAGGTTGTACACCCGATGCACCCCATGCCGCTCTTAATCTTAACGAATTCATCCAGCTTTTATCATTTGGATTAAAGAAATCTTCATTGGAAATTAACCAAGACGCACTTACTTTGGGATAATAAACAGATTTGAAAGAAGAACCAAAAGAACTGCCTCTATCGGTTCGCACTGCACCAGTTACAAAAAGTTTTTCATTAAATCCTACCTGTTCTTCTATAAAAGCCCCAATGGTACGTTGCTCTATAGTTTGTTCGCTACTAGTAGTTGTTGCAGCACCAGCAATTGAATTGCTACCGGCAACAAGTTGGAAACCTGTTGCAAAAGTACCTTGAGTAAGTTTTTGTAAATATTGAAGACCTACTGATGTACGTGATGTAATGTTTTCAGAAAAATTTGTACTATAAGAGCCCACGGCATCTAATGTATAAACAAAGTCGTTAAACCTGTTTGAAAAACGAGCACCTTCATCATAATTAAGAAATGCTGGTGCTTCCCCAGTAGGGAAGAATTGAGTATCCCATCGTGATGTATAATCAAGACCTCCAAATACACGAACATTTATTTTTTCTGATGGTTTCCAGATGGTTTCCAATCCAGTAGTAAAACGATTTACTAATTGTCTTGTATCTATTGTAAAAAGTTCTGCAGGTGTAAATTCGCCCCAACCATCATTAACATCGATTGAAGATGTACCATTAAGACCTTGACTCATTAAACCAAGTGCAAAATTATCATTTAATGGTAATCCCAGATCACTATTTGTATAACTTGTGGTTAAACTCATCTTTAATTTATCTGTGATTTGTGCTCCAAAATTTCCTCTGAAATTGGTTTTTTTAATATTGCTTACCGGTACCACTCCCTCACTATCGCTCATGCTTCCAGATAAGAAATACGTAAGTGCTTCACTACCACCTGATACACTTAAACCAGCACCAACAGATACGCCAGTACGGAAAGGCGATGTACGAGAATCGTTAAGTGGTTGAAAAGAATTAACTACATCATGCACAAAAGTTCCGTCTGCTGCTTCAAAGTTAAAACCTGGAGTTCCAGAAGCATCTAGTGCCTGATAATTTTTAGGGTAAGTTGTTACATCTTCTACGAAACCAGTTTCCATAAATGCAGACCATCTTGGGTCGCCAGCACCACCTTTTTTAGTTGTAATTAAAATCACACCATTTGCAGCGATAGAACCGTAAAGAGTTGCAGCCGAAGGGCCTTTTACAACTTCTATAGACTCAATATCCTCTGGATTAATATCATCTAGTCTTGAAGGAGATTGTCCTCCTGTCTCGAATGATATAGAGTTAGATTCATTGTTAATTAAAACACCATCAACATATATTACAGGTTCGTTGGATAATGAAGCACTATTAGAACCTCTAATTCTAATTCTCGATCCCATACCAACAGATCCTCCACTGGCACCAATAGATACACCAGCAGCTTGACCTTGAAGTATGTCAAAAACGTTATTGATAGGTCGTTCTTTAACATCGTCAGAAACTTTTAAGTTGGCTATTGAATTACCCATCTCAACTCTTTTACGAGCACCAGTTGCTGTAATAATAACTTCATCTAAAGACTGATTGTCTTCAATCATTCTAACATTTACTGTAGTTTCTTGTCCTACTACTTTCTTAACAGTTTTCATACCTACATAGGTAAACACTAACACAGCCTGATCTGAATCTACCTTAATGCTGTAATTACCATCAAAATCTGTTATTGCTCCCGTGGTTGTGCCTTCTGCAGTAACATTTACACCCAATAATGGTTGGTTGTTGATATCTGAAACATTTCCAGTAACCGCTATCTGTTGGATGAGTACCACTTCTTTATCAGGAGTAACATTGACTTGATTTTTTAATGGATCTATTTTCAGTATAATTTGTTTTTTATAGACTTCAAAAGCTACGTTTGAATTTGAAAATATGTCTTTTAAAATTGAGGATATACGTTCGCGATTCGCAATAATGGTAACTTTCTTTTTATAGTCAATTTCATTGTCATTGAACATAAATTTAAAATCACTTAGCGATTCTATTTTGTATAAAACGTTTTCAATAGTAGCGTTTTCCATATGTAATGAAATCTTAGTTTTTTGAGCATAAGAATCATTTGCATAAAGATTGAGAAAAGAAACTATTAGAAATAATGTAGTGAGCTTCATTTTTAAATCGAATTTTATTTGAAAAGAGTTTAAACTCCTTTGCTTAAATAGATTTTTCATATTTTTGTAATGAATTAATTGGTTAATATTATTAA
>Ga0316208_1003014_pt1 | contig 12751 bp, 10 predicted proteins | sample 3monopyrite_MG_FD_204944 | JGI IMG/M metagenome (GOLD analysis project Ga0316208, IMG submission 204944) | Microbial mat bacterial communities from mineral coupon in-situ incubated in ocean water Damariscotta River, Maine, United States -... | ecosystem: Environmental > Aquatic > Marine >... | reverse complement strand
GATGCGGGCTTCACCCGACATCAGCGATTCGATGCCTTCTGAAAAGAACTCATCGTCGGCCTCGAAACTGATCGTGAGCGATTCACCGGCGCCGATGCCGTTGGCACGCGAGCCCTTGCGGGAGACGCGCTGTTGGGTGCCTTCCCAATCGAGCGAACTCCCTGCGTGGGCCGGGTTTCGCCGGCCTCGATGCGTGCGCATATCGACCTGCCCGGTCGACGACATCCCGACGATATCTTCGAGTTCCGCGCCATCTTCAAACCAGATGGATCTGATCGAGCCGTTGCCCGCCATCGCGTCCATCGTGAATGTGAAATCTACGCTGCCGTTGGACTCGTTGGTCTCGATCGAGAGCGAGAAACCCGCGAGCGGATCGGACGAGGTTTGCTGATACCCGGCGTAGTAGGCGAAGTCGAGGCCGAACTGGCCCGCCGATACGGACGCAGCAATGGCTAGAACCGGGGATATGGCAAGCAACACTCGGCGGTTCATCTCTGATCTCCTCAGTGCCTCAACGGGTCGAACATACCCGCAGACGATTTAGAGACAAGGGCGAAATGATGAAACCAGAACAACCCGGGCAAAGATGGGTCGGGTTGCGCGGCGCGCGTGCTGTTATCGGGATTCGCCGGCGGCTTACCGGGCGTTGTACAGTTCTTCCGCGACACCATCGAGCCGTGCCCGGCCCTTCTTGTCGAGCAGACTCACGACGATCGCGACGAACATACCAACAGCGAACGAGGGCGGCAGGACATCGAGCGCGGCTAAGCCATCATTCATTTTGTCAAAGCCCATTCCAACGAGCAAAGGCGGCAATGCAAACTTGAATATCGAAACGCTCAAGAACCCCGCGACCATCGAGGCCTTCGCGCCCGTTGCGGTCAGTTTCGACCAGAACAGGCTCAGCACGATCACGGGACAGAAGGTCGCGGCGATGCCGGACCAGCCGAAGATGATCGTCCAGAAAATACCCTCGTCCTTGTTATATAAAAGGATGCCGATGCCGATCGCGAACGCGAACAGAGCGAGCACTATGGTGAGCTTCCGGCTCAGGGCCATCAGGGTGTCGTCTGGCATATCTGGGTGACGGGTTTTTTGCCAATAATCGCGCACGGCCGCGGAAGACGCGAGCACGAGCAGGGAATCGATGGTGGACATGATCGCGCTGAGGACCATCGCTATGAAGGCCCCGCTGAAGAACGCGGGGAGCAATGTGTTGGACATGACGGGCAGGATCGATTCGGCGAATCCCTCGCCGCCGCCCAAGTCTGCCTTTGTGAACAGCACCCGTCCTGTCAATCCCACAAGCACGGCCCCACCGTCGGCGAGGAGTGTCCATGTCAGTGCGACGATGGTTCCGGGGAGGATCTGTTTTTCATCTTTGAGCGCGATGAAACGGACGAAGACCTGGGGTGAGCCGAGGAAGCCGAGGCCGATCATACCCAATCCCACGATTGAGAGAATCGTCATCAAGTTCCAACCTTTGCCCGCGTGGACGGTAAGCAGTCCCGGATCGATGTCTCGGAGACCGCCGATGACGTTTGTCACGCCGCCGATCTCGAGCATCCCAACGATGGGCAGCGCGACGAGCCCGATCACCATGAGCGATCCCTGAAAAACATCGGACCAGACAACCGCGGTAAACCCGCCTTGCGTGATGTAGAGAAGGACGATCCCGAAGCCGACGGCGGCCCCGAGGTAATGGTTCCAACCGAGAAAATCGTAGAACGCGCCGCCGGCCGCGAAGACCTGGGTACCCGCGTAGATCGGGACGAAAATGAGCAGCGCACCGCAAGAGATGAGCCTGATCCAGTGCCCGGTATCTCGGAGCCTGCTTTCTAGAAAATCGGGGACGGTGACCGAGTCGTATTTATCGGTGAGTCGTTTGAATCTCTTTGCCATGAAGATCCAGGCGATGCCGACGCCTAGCAGTTCGCCGACCACAACCCAGAACGCCTTGACGCCCAGGGTGTAGCCCATTCCCGTGAGGCCTAGCAGGAGCCAGGCCGATTCTCCGGTGGCGCGTGAACTGAACGCGATGTTGATGAATCCCAGTTTTTTGCCGCCCGCGAAATAGTCGCGGATATCGTGCATCTTCTTTGATGCCGCGTAGCCGATAGCCAGCAGAACGCCGGCGTAGAGCGCGAACGCGAGGAGTTTCATGAGCATGTCGAAATCGATGGCGATCCCTTTCGGTTGAACCGTGAGCCGGCAGGATACACGAGCCCGCGGCTCGCAGTCGCTCAGCCCGCGATCAGTTCGTTGTAGACAAACTCGATCCCGTTCTTACGCAGGCCTTCGAAGCCGAGCCCTTCCATGAACGGGAAGACCGTTGGCCGCAGCTCATCGAGCGATGTGCCCGCGTCGATCGCCTTCTGAACCGATTCACGCAGTTGCTCGATGTATCGGCTCTGGGCGCGGACGATCTCGACCCCGCCCACCGCTCCATGCCCCGGCACAACCACCGTGTCTTTATCGCACAACGCCGCGATATCGGCAAGAGTTTCGATCCACTCGGCGCTGTCCGCGCCGCCGTTGACATCGAAAAACGGGCTCACACCGCTGAACACGACATCGCCCGTGTGGATGACATTACTGCCTTTGAGATGGACGATCACGTCGTTATCCGTATGGCTAGGCCGGCCGAAGTGGACAATCTCGATCCACTCGCCACCCAGATCGAACCCGGTTCGGCCGTTGCCGACGGTGGTTGTGGGCATCCACGATTCGGGCTTGAGCGCCTCGGCGTTCTTGAGCAACCCCGCGATGTCATCCATGATCGCGGCGCGGTACCGCTCTTCGAGTCGGCCCACCGTTCGCTGTCCCCTGTTGATTCCCTGCATGAAGTGTTCATACTGGGCCCGGATCCGCGGCTTGGCGTTCGCGTGGGTGATGATCGTCGCGTCCTTTGAAAAGCCCTCGTTGCCCCCGGTGTGATCGCCGTGATGGTGGGTGTTGATGACACGCTCGACGGGCGAGCCAGTCAGCGCGCGCACGTCGCGGGCGATCTGCGGGGCAAACGCGGGAAACTTGGTATCGACAAGCAACGCCCCGCCGCCGGCGACGGCCAGGCAGTTGCCGCCCGTCGCGTCGTTGGTCGTGGCGAAACAGCCGGGGCGGACTTCGACCCAATCGAACGGAGATTCGACCGGGCCTTTTCCAGTGCCACTTTGCCAGGATCGACCCATCGCGGCCGGGGCTGCGAATCCGAGGGCCGCGACCCCCGCGGCTGCGCCGGCGGTTGCAAGGAATGAACGGCGTGAAACATCCGAAGAATGGTGTGATTTTGATGAGTGCGTTGTCGACAGGCTCATGCTGGCCTCCGGGAGTCGGGATTGCAGAGTTTGGGGCGGGAATTCGCCGATTCGGCCGGGTGTCTGACGCCCGGCCGAACTACCATAGCGTCCCACAAGAACCGGGCCGAAGGCGCCGGGCACCGCAGATAGCCATCGACCCTCACAGGCCCAGGACGGAACACACGATGAAAGCAAATGAAATCAAGCCCGGCGTCGCTGTCAATCTCTCCGGCAAGCTCTATGTTGTCGTCAAGATCGAGCACGTCAAGCCAGGCAAGGGGCCCGCGTACATCCAAGCCAAGATGCGGGGCGTGGACGGCTCGGGCATGAAAGAACAACGGTTCAATTCCAGCGATACCGTCGAAGGCGCGACCCTCGACCGCCGGGAGATGGAGTTCCTCTACACCGACGGCGCCGGCGGCGGTACTTTTATGGATCTCAGCGACTACGACCAGGTCGAGGTCGGGGAAAATCTACTCGGCAACACGCTGCTCTACCTAGCGCCCAACGCGTCGTGCTCGATGCTCTTCCACGAAGAGAACCCGGTTAGCGTCGAACTCCCCGCGTCGGTCGAACTCACCATCACCGACACGACCCCGGTCGTCAAGGGCGCAACCGCGACCAACCAGCTCAAGGAAGCCGAGTGCGAAACCGGGCTCAAGACCCGCGTGCCCCCGTTCATCGAGATCGGTGAGAAGGTCAAACTCTCCACCGAGGACGGCTCGTATATGGCCCGCGTCAAAAGCAACTGACTCAAACGAACGGCTGGATCGCCAGCCCGCACGGAATAACCGGCCCGCTTCGATCGGTTCTACCAAAGTGGCACGACCGAGGTCCATCCTCTCCAGACTTTTTATCGCGGCAGTTTTGCTCGGGCTCATCGCTTGTGCGCTCATCATCGTCTCACCCGGCAAGCCGGGCATTTCTCAGCAGAACATCGCGGTCCCGGATTGGCTCGCCCAGCGGATAGCGGGCCTTGTCAATACCAATCTCAGGCCCCAACTCGAGTTTGAATCGCTTTCATACGCGCCGCCGTTTGCGATCACGCTTACCAACGCGGCCCTCGTCACGCCAGAGGGTGACCGCATCATCCAAGTCGCCCGACTCGGAATCAAACTCGCCGAGAAACCCACGAAAAACCAGCCGTTACGGATCGAATCGGTCTCGTTCGGCGATGGGGTCATCCGCCTGCTCCCGATCCCCGGCCAAGGGCTCGCGGGGTTCAGCCGGATGCGGCCTGATAAAACCACGCCCAGTAATACCAAATCTGCGAGCACCGCGGATACTAGTTTTTCAGACGTCCTCGAACTCAACCGGGTCGATCTTTCCGGCTTCGCCCTTGAATATACAACCGCCGACGGGCAGGTAATCCGGCTCGATGGCATCGCCGCGACGCTGGACTTTGCGCCCATCCCGGGTGAGACCGGCTGGTACGCGATCGGCTTCGATTCAGGGCGCGCTCCAGGCCTCGAACTCGGCTTCGTCGGCAGGCTCAATCTCGACACGCTCGCGCTCGAAGTCGCATCGCTCGATGCAACCATCGACGCCGGGCCTCAGACTCTCGGCACGCTCCCCGCACCGGTCGCGTCGATCCTTACCAGACACGATATCACGGGCCGGCTCTCGCTTACCGGGTCCGCGTTGTGCGATCTCCGCCGCATCGCCGAATCGACCGCATCGTTTTTGCTGGTCGCCGAATCAATCAACGCCGCATTCGGCGAGTACAAACTTCCCGTCGAGCGGCTCATCGCAAACGCCACACTCGCCGGGGGGAGACTGAATCTCGATGACTTCACCACCGATCTGCACGGCGGGACCGTAGAAGCCTCGGGCGCTGCGACGCTGACCGAAACCGGAATCCCGTTCGAGATTTCGTGGTCCGCTTCATCGGTCGATCTCGAACAATTCCTGAGAACCGCGACACGAGACGGCGCACCGCCCAAACTCGCGGGGCTGCTTTCTGGAAATGGCAGGGTCACATCGGCGCTCAGATCGCTGAGATCATCGATCGCCGGGAGCGGGAGCGTCAACGTCGAAAAGGGCCGGCTGCTGATGATCCCCGGGCTCACGCAACTCAGCAATCTTGTCAATTCCTCGGGGCTCAAGGACGACACGTCATCCAATCATCGCGGCGCGGCGATGTTTACGCTAGGCCCAGAGGGCGCGACGATCACCGAATCGGAGATCATCACAAACACAATGGCTAGCCGGGGCACGGGGCTAGTCGGGTTCGACAAAACGCTCGATCTCCGCATCAACGCGGGGCCGCTCGAAAAACTCCAATCGCTCTTCGGCCCGATCGGAGATCTGCTCGGCAGCATCACCGATCGTCTGCTCAAGTACACGATAAAAGGTACATTCGCGGAACCAGAAGTCGGTGTCGCTCCGTTTGGAATTGATTGAGCCACAAGCCAATGAACGTATCGAACTTACCAAACTTTCTTCCCACCATCGTGCTCATGGGGCTGCGCGGCAGCGGAAAATCGACGCTGGGCGTCGCTCTTGCCGAAGCGCTCGGCAGGCCGTTTGTCGATCTCGATGAACGCACGCCCGCACTACTCGGTGAACGCACTCCCGCCGATGCGATCAACCAGCACGGCCTCGCGGCGTTCCGAAAAGCGGAACACGATGCGCTTCAGTGCGTGCTGGGTGAAGCATCGCGGCACGCACTGGTGCTCGCTTTGGGCGGGGGCACGCCGACCGCGCCCGGCGCGGATGCGACCTTGGCCGAGGCGAGGAAATCAAAGCAGATTGTGGTTGTGTATTTACATGCTGGGCCGGCCGAACTCCGCGATCGCCTCTCGAAAACGGATACCGCGTCTAGGCCGAGCCTGACGGGGACAGATATGCTCGACGAGATCGAGACGATCTATCTTCAGCGCGATGCGTTATTCCGAAACCTCGCATCGGTCACAGTTGAAACTGCTGGCCAAACCGATTTGCTTGAGCATGTGCTCGCGAAAATCGAATCGCTCTGACGTAATAATTGAATGGGTCTCAGGCCGAGACGGCAGAAATCGAGGGCGACTCGATGACGCGCTGCTTCGGCCGAGCAAACAGCCACACCGCGGCCGTCCCGATCAATGCCGCGAGCAGGATGATCCCGATCCAGATCGGCCCGATACCGCGCGAGAGCAGCAACGCCGAGCTCGCACCGACGGCGGTCCAGAGCATCGCGGTCGCGATGATCCGCGCCCGCTTGGGCATCACCGCGCCGGGGACGAGGTACCTGACGAACGGGCCGAAGAATTTGTTGCGGATCAGCACCCGCTCAAGCGTCGGGCACGACCTGAGAAAACACCACGAAGCGATGATGAGAAACACGGTCGTGGGCAAGCCCGGGACAACCACCCCGACCCCACCCAAAACAACACAGAACACACCAACGAGCACGAGCCACCACCGGACCGCCCGGCTCTGAGCCACCGACACGCAGGCGACGCGATCCTGGCTTTGACAGAACGCCGAGCAGGTGCCCGGGCATGATTGTTCGGCTGAATCAGGCATCAGTGCATGGTCCTTCGGAGAGCCGGCATTGCATCGGCGAAACTGTCCACCGCTCTTTCGAAGACAGTTGTAGGCATCGTAGCGAGCAATCACGTCTGTTGAGATTGATTCTCAATAGAAAAATTCTTGTCTAACCGAATTTTAGCCCCAACAAAAAAGCCCCGCAGGAGTGCTGCGGGGCTTTGTAATCATGAAATGATGGCCGTTGCTTGGCCGAACGACTCAGAGCCCGAGTGCCGAACTCAGCATGGGTCCAAACTTGACAATCAGGCCGGCGAAGACCACCGACACGATCGAGATGAGTTTGATGAGGATGTTCAGGGCCGGGCCTGATGTATCCTTGAACGGATCGCCGACGGTATCGCCCACGACCGTGGCCTTGTGATCGTCGGAGCCCTTGCCGTAGACGATCGTCTCGCCGTTGCCGGTCGCACGCAGCTCGGCCGCCTTGGCACCGATCGCGGTGCGGACCGCCTCGGGCACCTTGTTGCGGATGCCCTCGTTATCGAGGAACTCGTCGGCGGTGATCTTGCCGTACGACTCGAGCAGTTTCTTGGCGTTGTCCCACGCACCGCCGGCGTTGGCCATGAATACCGCGAGCGCGAAGCCCGATGTCAGCCCGCCCGCGAGCAAACCAAGCACGCCCGGCACGCCGAGGATCAGACCAACCACGATCGGGATCGTGATGGCGAGGATCGCGGGGATGACCATTTCCTTCTGGGCACCCTTGGTCGAGATAGCAACGCAGTTGGCGTAATCGGGGTAGTGAGTCCCCTCGAATTCGACACCGCTGCGGGGCCAATTGTCCGGGTTGGAAACGTCTTCTTCGCTCATACCCTCGGCCCGGAGTGCGGCCCGGATCTTGCCGAACTGACGCCGGCATTCGTCGATCATCGCGTACGCCGCACGCCCCACCGCGTTCATCGTCAGAGCGCTGAACAGGAACGCGAGCATCACGCCGATGAAAATGCCGCCCAGCACACGCGGGTTGGCGATCGTCACGTCGTAGAACCGGAGCACGTCTTCGATCGAGCCGTCCTTTGTCGAGGCGACGACGAGATCGGAATCTTCGCCATCAGCCCCTTCGACTGTGATCTTGTAATGCTCGTGGCCCATCTTTTCGACATCGGTGAGCGCAACGCCCTTCGCGACGACGGAATCGAACGAGCCGTGCGGGATATCGGATTCCAGCAGCATGCCACCATCGGTGAAACTGTCGGCCCCGCCGCCATTAATGACAGCGAACTTCCCGTATCCCTGATACACCGCGTAAAGCTCCGGGTTGAATCCCTCGGTGCCTTCTGCGGGCACCGTGATATTGGTGCTCTGAACATACTTCCCGGCCTGCGTTGTGATCTGTGTCTGAACGATCATGATGTACGCCGCGAACAGCGCGAGCGCCGTCAGCGCCGCCGAGCCGATGGCGAAGCCCTTGCCCGTGGCTGCGGTGGTGTTGCCGAGGCTGTCGAGCATGTCGGTCCGCTCGCGGACGTGCGGGGGCTGCCCGGTCATCTCGGCGTTGCCGCCCGCGTTGTCGGCGATCGGGCCGTACGCATCAGTCGCAAGCGTGATCCCCAGCGTAGAGAGCATCCCGACCGCGGCGATACCGACGCCGTAAAGACCCATCAAGAAACTATCGCCACCACCGGCGAACGCGAACGCCGCGATGATCGCGATCACCACGATCACCAGCGATGCCCATGTCGATTTCATCCCCTCGGCGATTCCCGAGATGATGACCGTCGCGGGCCCCATGAGCGCCTGCTCGGCGATCCGCATGGTCGGCGGGTGCTCGTACGAGGTGTAGTACTCGGTCGCGACCGCGATCACGTTGCCCGCGATCAGACCCGAGATAATCGACAGCCCAAGACCCCACCATGTAGTGATGCCTTCGAGCCCGTTGTCTTTCCCGCCAAACAGGAAGTACAGCAACGCCATCGCCGCGACGACGATGAGCGCCGAGGCGACGTATACACCCTTGTGCAATCCCTTGAGCAACTGCGCAAACGACGCGTCGTCCTTTGCTTTCACCACGAACACACCCGCGATCGAGCAGAAAATTCCGATGCCCGCCAGCGCCAGCGGCGCCGCCGCGAGTCGCATCGCAAGGTCAACCGTGCCGCCCAATGTCGCCGCAGCGGCCGCGCCCAGCGCGAGTGTTGCGAGGATCGAACCGTAGTACGATTCGTAAAGGTCGGCGCCCATGCCAGCGACATCGCCCACGTTATCACCGACATTGTCGGCGATCGTCGCGGGGTTGCGTGGGTCATCTTCGGGGATGCCCGCTTCGACTTTGCCCACCAGGTCGGCGCCGACGTCGGCGGCCTTGGTATAGATGCCTCCGCCCACACGCGCGAACAGCGCCTGCGTCGATGCACCCATGCCGAAACTCAGCATGACAGTCGTTATGCCTTCGAGCACCTCGGTGCTCTCGCCCTTCTCGGCCACCGCGTTGAACACGAAGAACCAGAACGAGATATCGAGGATCGCGAACCCGACAACGACCATGCCCATGACCGCGCCCGAGCGGAACGCAACGGTCAGACCCTCGTTGAGTGATTCCTTCACCGCGAACGTCGTCCGGGCCGAGGCGTTGGTCGCCATCTTCATCCCGAACCAGCCGCAAAGACCCGAGAGCAGGCCCGCGACCGGCACGCCGATCAGCGTCATCGGGCTCTGGAGCCCGAGCGCCACCATGCCGGCGAGGAACACAACCAGCAGCACGAACACGCCCGCCACGACTTTATATTGCCGGGCGAGGTACGCCATCGCGCCCTGGCGGACTGCGTCGGCGATCGCGATCATGTCGCTATCGCCTTCAGACTTCGCCATGACGGATTTGCTGAACATGATCGCCATGATCAAAGCGGCGATGCCGCCGACCGGAGCGAAGTAAAACGCGAGTGGGATATCGGCGATCGCGCCGAGTGTCGGGACCATGGAAGACCCTTTCGGTCTGTGCGGTTGTGCTTAAACTCTTCCGATTGAAATGCCCGCGCACCCACGAGCAAAACGAAAAACAATGCCACACCGGTGCGCAAACACCGAGCGTGCCAGATGGCCCTCTCTCGACCCTCTTCAATCAGCAACGCAGCAAACGCCCGGCCGCGTTGGTAAACGGCAGGCGCAGCCAGATCGGGGTGTTATTCCTCGGTCTTGTTGCGGCGGTTCACAGACTTACGCTCAGCTCGCCGGTTGCGCTCGGAAGGCTTCTCGTAATATTCCTTCCGCTTGATATCTTTGGTCAGCCCTTCTTTTTCACACAGCTTCTTGAAGCGCCGCATCATCTGATCAGCACTCTCGCCGCCACGGGCTTTAATCCGAATCGCCATCAAAGCTCCTTCGCTCTACTCATCGAAACCAATGAAATTCTCCGAACGCCTGAAACTCGACCCAAATCGTCCGATCAACAATCGGACACGGCGCTTCGGAATGGGCTCCAAGTAAAGCCCAGCCACGCCCCGGAATCAAGGATTCCAGAACTGTAGAGCACAGTTTGATCATGCCCGGGCAGTCTATCCTCATTGATCCAAAGGTCAGCCAGCCATGCTCATCATCGACGCATTCAATGTCCTACACACCGACGGGGTGCTCCCGGCCCACCTCGCCGACCCCGGCGTCCCGGGCCTCGTCCGACTCCTCGCCACAAGCAGGTACGCAAAACGCGATATCACCATCGTCTGCGATGGTGGCGGTTCCGCTGCCCGTTCCGGGGTCAAAATGAACCCGGTCCGCATCCTTTATTCGGGGGGTGGAAGGGAAGCCGACGATGTCATCGAAGATCTAATCGAACGATTCCACAGAGGCAACGAACTCGAAATCATCAGTTCAGACAGACGGCTCAGGAAGGCCGCCCGCAAGAAAAAAGCCCGATGCACCGACAGCACCGAGTTCCTGAGGAACCTCGCCGAGGACGCACGCCGAACGCCAAGAGAATTCACAAATTCCCCCCGGATACAGGTTCCATTGGATGTCTACTCCGTCGCCGCATGGTGCCAGGAGTTCGGCTTTGATCCCAATCTCGTCCACACAGCGAATCAGCAGAAAAACCCCGAGCCCAGCCAAAAGCCGACGGAAGTCCCCGAGGAAAAACCGCCGACCACCGGGCTCAGCGAACGGCTGCAAATCGAACTCCCCCAAAAACCAGCCGTCCCCCCACCACCGCAATCCCCCACCGCACCGGCAGAACAACCAAAAAAACCCAACCTCTCGAAGATCGACCCACTATTGATCGAAGCACTCGAAGAATGGCGCGATCGCCTCTCACTGGACGATCTGTGCATGAAGAAATGGGTCCCAGACGCAACTCCAATCAAGCAACCGCCGCCCGGCTCGGGTTCACCGCCGTAACGATCGGGATGCTGTGCACCATCTCAGGCTGCAAAGCACCACAAGCCAAGTACGATTGGCACGGCCAGCAGGATCTCTTCGCGATCTACCAACTCGGATCGCTCCATACCACTCTACCGTCCGAAGTATCTGCCCATTCAGTGGTTGCGGCCGGGCAGATGATACTGCAACGGCGTGGGTACACGATTACCGCGTCCGAATCGACCGATGATCAGGGCCATGTCATCGCAAGGCCGGCCGATGGGCGCACCATCAGCCGAGTGAAAATCACCGTCCGGCTTGTCGACGGCGGGACTTCGGTCTCAATTAGGACATATCCGGGTGGGAATGAGCACGCATCTCGAGATATTTTAGAGAGAATGCTGACCTTACTCGGGCTCTGACCCTGATTTTTACGCAAAAACAACGCCCTTATCGGGCCATCGTCTTTTTCTTGAATTATTGTGGCATTTTCTTGTCGAGCGTGCATTGTATCTGGCGGTGCGTAGGACATCCGCCTCGGCGGGTGGCACGGGACGGCAGTGGCATCACCCAGCCGTCTTCGCGAGATCGAAGAAAACGACCCCGAAAAGGGTCGTTTTCTTCGTTTTTGAAGCCTCTCAGACACTAAATAAATTCTCGGATCAACGCTCTGCCCGCAACCCCCATATCCGGGAGCATTTATTGAGCAGAGACAGTGTATTTGTACCTATTGTGGCCGCCGTTCGAGATTGTCGAGTGTGCTTTATCCACATCCACCGTAATGCTACCGAGCACAACTTCCTCTCCCGGTATCATGGGCTATGACGAAACGATGGGCCAAATGACTTCGCTCCCAGATCAACTCAATGACACGTTCCAGACCGCGGCGATGCCCGGCTCACTTTCTGTGCTCGACGGCGTTGCCGGGATGTGTTCGATCGTGCGCGATCAGGAATTCAAAATCCGATGGTGCAACGATCGCTGCGCAACATTCCAAGGAATACCCAAAGACGAAATGGAAGGAACCACCTTCCGAGATTTTCTCCCCATGATGGCGGCAGAAGAACGCGAAGACCTCCATCGTGAAGTCCGCGAAAGCCGGGAAGCAATCTCATTTGTTCAATTCTTCTCGGCCCGGCGTATGTATTGCCGAGCGATGCCGATCGATTCCACAGCGTTCGGCTTCGATGGCACGCTCAGCATGGCCATCGAAGCCCCTCAGCCGATAGCCGATATCAGTGAAACCCCCATCCGCGTCTTGAAATTCCCGCAACTCGCCGCACTCTCGGTGCTCACAAACGTTGAACTCCGGACCCTCTACGACCTCGCGTGCGGGAGATCGAACAACGACACCGCCCTGAGACATTTCCGTTCTGTGCGCACAATCGAGAACCACGTCGAATCGATCCACCGCAAACTCGGCACACCAACACGCTCGGCCCTCGTCCGCTTCGCCACCGAGCGCGGCGTCCACGGGTTCACTCCGGATGAATGGGACACCATCGTCTTGGGTGCCGGGGAGATAAGAAAAGCAACCGCGGCGCTGAGCAGGTCGGCATCACAGAGGCCGCAGCCCAACTGCAACCCGAACTAGTGGGTCAGTTAACAAAGCCGCTGGACAGATTCACACAAATGTG
>Ga0316208_1003009_pt1 | contig 12763 bp, 13 predicted proteins | sample 3monopyrite_MG_FD_204944 | JGI IMG/M metagenome (GOLD analysis project Ga0316208, IMG submission 204944) | Microbial mat bacterial communities from mineral coupon in-situ incubated in ocean water Damariscotta River, Maine, United States -... | ecosystem: Environmental > Aquatic > Marine >... | reverse complement strand
TGGCGGACAGAGAACTGGTTAATGCCGCCATCGCCATGGCCCACAGTCTTGGGCTAAAGGTAGTTGCCGAGGGCGTAGAAACAGAAGAACAATTAGCGCTTCTTGCTACACAGGGTTGTGAAATTGCCCAGGGGTATCTTTTCAGCAAGCCAGTCAGCGCAGAAAAAATAACAGAAATTCTTATATCTGATAAAGGTAATTTTTTGCCATGTACTGGATTCAATTCATCGCATTGAAATATGTAGTATCTGTGCGAATCAGCAGCGGCATAAAAAAGTAAATAATTGCCTTACCTGCCGCCGGCTTTCTCCGTACTGCTTATGCTTTATTGCTACTTTTTCGCCAACCGGGTTTTAAATCGACAGGTAATAAACTCTTGTTCTACAAAATTAATAGCTTGTAATTAATTACATAGTTGCATTATAGTGCAACTATGCATATTTTGACTATTAATTCAGAAGTCTTATTTCAAGCGCTTTCAGACGGTACTCGGTTAAGAATAGTTCGTCTATTGGCGACGACAAATCAGGAAATCTGCCTGTGTGAACTGGTAGATGCCTTGCTGGAACCGCAATATAAACTATCACGTCACCTTAAAGCGCTTCGTCAGGCCGGATTACTGACATCCCAGAAGGAAGGCCGTTGGGTATATCACCGCCTGGCAGAGGAGCCTGATTACCTGCAACAGCTCTATACACTGGTGCGTTCTCTGCCTGATTCGAATGAGATTTACAGTACCGATCTAAAACACTTCAACGACCGTATGCAACTGCGTGAAGACGGGCGATGCCGGGTCGGCATACTCTCCGATGACTTGAAGGCAGGTGCTGAATAATGGCTTGTCCAAGCTGTGATGCCGTTGCCAGTGGCCAACCGATGCCGCCGCCATGGCGCAATCTTCAGGTTGTCGCATCGGCATTATCCGGCCTATTGTTAGCCATCGGTTTTTTCGGTGCCATGCTGGGGTTGCCCAGCCTACTGGAAACCAGCCTGTATCTACTTGCAGTGGTGATTGGCGGCTGGTATTTCATTCGCGAGGGCCTGGAAACACTGCTTGAAGAACGACAGATTGGTATTGAAATATTAATGACCGTAGCCGCTATTACAGCGGGGCTATTAGGGCAATGGGCCGAGGCGGCCATGCTGGTTTTTCTGTATTCCATTTCGGAGGCGGCTGAAGGTTACACTGAAGAGCGAACGCGTAATGCGATTCGCGCATTAATGGATCTGGCACCCAAAACCGCGCTGGTGTTGCGTGATAATAAAGAGATTGTTATTCCTGCTGAAGAGCTCCGCGTCGGGGATCTGTTTGTTGTTCGCCCCGGTGAGGCGGTGGCTACGGATGGTGACATCGTTGAGGGGCACTCAAGCCTTAATCAGGCGCCGGTCACCGGTGAGTCGGTACCGGTAGAAAAGAACGTAGGGGATAGTGTCTTCGCCGCCACTTTAAATGGTGAAGGCGCACTAACTATTCGTGTGACCAAAACCACGGCGGATAATACCCTGGCGCGCATTATTCAATTGGTGGAAGAGGCGCAATCCAGTAAGGGAAAAAGTCAGCGTTTTATCGAACGCTTTGGTCGCCGTTACAGTCCGGTGGTGCTGGCCGTGGGTGTTTTGTTGGCCATATTGCCGCCACTCCTGTTTGCTCAGGAGTGGCAGGAGTGGTTAACGCGAGCCACCGTGTTTATTGTGGCTGCCGCCCCCTGTGCGCTGGTGATTTCCATTCCCATTACGCTGGTTGCCGCTATTGGCACCGCTGGCCGCAACGGCATATTAATTAAGGGCGGGGTGCATTTGGAGAATCTGGCCAGGGTGAGGGTTATCACCCTGGATAAAACCGGCACATTGACTCTAGGCCAACCGCAGGTGAGTAAAGTAGTTACCTTTAATGGCGTGGCGGAGAAACAACTGCTGGCCACAGCCGCTGCACTGGAATCCCGCTCACAGCATCCACTGGCCAGCGCCATTATCAATTATGCGCTGGACGAAAATATTGAAGTGGCGCCGGCAGAAAATTTTCAGTCACTCACCGGCGCTGGCGCTAAAGGCCAGGTTAATAATGAGACGGTCTTTATCGGCAAGCCCGATTTGTTTGCCAGTATGGGGATTGACCTGATGCCGATTCAGGTACAAATCAGCGAACTACAACAGGCAGGCAATACCGTCATCCTGCTGGGAACAGAGCAACAGGTGCAGGGATTGATTGCGGTGACGGACCCACTCAGGCCCGGCGTGGCCGATGCGATTAGTCAGCTCCGTAAGGCCGGCATAGAAAAAATCATTATGCTGACCGGCGATAATCCACTGGCGGCTAAAACCATTGCCGCCAGAGCTGGTATTGATGAAGTGTTTGCCGAGCTCAGTCCCGAGGATAAAAAACGCAAAATTGAGGAGCTGGATCAGCAATATGGCCGTGTCGCCATGGTCGGTGATGGTGTTAATGATGCACCGGCGCTGGCGGCAGCCCATGTGGGTATTGCCATGGGAGCGGCGGGTACGGATGTGGCGCTGGAAACCGCCGATGTTGCACTGATGGCGGATGACCTGTCGCGTTTGCCTTATCTGATCCGTTTCAGTCGCCGTAACTGGCGCGTTATTCGGCAGAACCTGATGCTGTCTGTACTGGTCATTGGCACGCTGGTGGTGGGTGCAGTGGCGGGGGTGTTTTCGCTGCCGATGGCTGTACTTGCGCATGAGGTCAGCGAATTTGTGGTGATTGCCAGTGGCTTACGGATGCTGAGGGCATAGAAGTTGAGTCATCGACAAAGCGCCGAAGAAGTCCAGCTCCCTGATGGGCGCTTCGACAGGGAGGTGGCAGTTTACGTGCTGCACGGAATCCAATAGAAACTTGTGTTAAGCGAATCGATATATAGCGGAAGCTGATATGAAAAAAAATATTACTATTGTCGGTAATGGATTTGCGTCATTGTTTTTTGTGCAATATTTTCCCGCAATTCCGGAAATGATCACGCGGAAAAAGAATAAACAAGCCGCCTTTCTGGAATACCATTCCCCGGTGCTCAAAAAACTGATTGCCCTGAAAAACACCTTTGAAAGGTTGTATTTGTTTTATCTGCGGTATTTGTGATGTGACTATCTAAACAGAAAAAATATCATCAAGAAAACTTTGTCTTGGTGTGGATTGCGAAACGCAGTAGAAGTGTTTTTTCGCTGAGCGAAAATTTTTTAATGAGGAACCTTCTAATGAAGATTTTATTATTAACCAGCAAAACCTGTCATTTTATCGACGTGGAAAAAGAGTTGAACGTGCTTGGCTTAAGTTACCAACGTTGCGAGATTGAGGATCATCCCGAACTCGCCCAGCAGTTTGGTGTGCGACATTGCCCCACGCTAATCGTGGATGAGCAGCGGGTGATTCCTATAGACGAAAATAACGCAACTCAGCTCAGGCAACTACTAATAGCCGAGTAATACGAATTTTTAACCTAACTCTTAACAGTGAGGCAATTACATGACAACAAAATACGGTTTTGGCAAGACTATTCCTATGAACTTCGAGCATGCGATTGATGTAGTGACCGAGGCGCTTAAGACGGAAGGCTTCGGTGTGTTGACCGACATCGACGTGCAGGCGACCCTGAAGAAAAAACTCGACGAGGATATGCCAGCCTACAGAATCCTCGGGGCCTGTAATCCACCTCTGGCCCACAAGGCACTGACAGCGGAGCCTTCCATTGGTCTGCTACTGCCCTGTAATGTGGTAGTTCGTCAGGATGAGGCCGGTGCCGTGCATGTTGAGTTTATGGATCCGTCGGCGGTGCTTGATCTGGTCGAAAATCCAATAGTTCATGAATTGGCACAGGATGTCACTAAGCGTTTGAACCGGGTGCTTGCGGCGCTCTGATTCAAGAGAGCCTTATTAAAGCCATGTTTAACCGTCGCATCATTATTTCATTATTAGTTATGAACATATTGTTGAGCAATATGGCCTGGGCTATGGATGAGTGTGCACTGTTGTTTAATATTTCGGGGCAGAATATAAGCCAGGTGGCAAACACCCCGGCGGATGACGTTTCTGAAAGCAATGCTTGTGATACATTTTGTTTTGGCTGGGCCCAGCTCCTGTCTATTAACTACCACACCTCATTTATCAAGATTAGTAATAGTCATATTGATGTAATACTCCAACCTTCTTTTTATCATTCTCTGCAACGCAAACCGCCTACAGAACCTCCACAAGCCTGAGTCCTTTTATACACGTCATGCCACGTTAATCGTGGACTGTTGTTATCCCTTTGATAAAAAGGACTCGTTTCATGTTTAAGTTTTTTGTTTTACCTGCATTCTTATTAAGTTGTGTATTACCGCTGACCGCATGGTCAGATATGGTTAATAAGCCACCAGAAATTAGGAACCATTACTCAGATGGCATACCCCAGCTTTCAGCACTGGTTGATAAGGTACTGAGTAGTCATCCCGGTATTCAGGCCGTACAAGCGGAACGGGACGCCGCCATTGCAATGACGCAGGCCGCCGACCAGCCACTCTATAACCCGGAAGTGGAGCTGGATGTTGAAAAGACAGATATCCAGACAAGCAGTCTGGGTGTCACCCAGGCCATTGACTGGTCAGATAAACGCGGTGCACGCAGTCAGGCGGCGCAATACGAGAAAAACAGTTTTACCGCTAAATGGCGGACTGCGCGGCAGGCACTGGCGGGTGAGCTTCTTCAGGCGCTGGCGGATTATCATACGCATCGTGATATAGATGCACTGACACAACAACGTATTGAGTTACTGCAAGGGTTTGTCGAACTGGCAGAAAAACGACGCCAGGCAGGGGATCTCGGTCAGGCAGAGTTAACGCTTGCGCAATTGGCACTGGCGGAGGCGCGTATGCAGCGAACCCGTGCGGCCAGTCAGTTGATGGAAACACAGCAGCGACTGATTACGCTGGTGAATAGTGATAGCAGTGATTGGCCGGGATTACCCGATACGCTTCCCACTCTGGATCTGGCCGATGAAAATATTGATGAATTATTGCATCAGCTACCCATCTTGCAAGAACAGCTATCAAAGATTGCAGCAGCCAAAGCCAGAATTCATTTGCGCAGTCGAGAGCAACGAGCTGATCCGACCATTGGTGTGCGTGGTGGGCGCGAAGATTCTGAAAGCCTGATTGGTGTTACCTTGTCCATCCCTCTTTTTGTGCGTAATAACTTCCGTGCTGAAGTTGATGTTGCCAGTGCTGAATTAATCCAGATTGAAAGTGAAAGTCAGAATACAGCTCGTAAAGCACGCTCAGAACTGTTTGCTTCAGCGTATCGTTATCAATTGCTTCATGAAACCTGGAATGGCTGGCTACAGACTGGCCAGTCTAGCCTGAGTAGCCAGCTCAGCTTAATACAGCAACTCTGGCAGGCCAGAGAAATCAGTACCGCCGAATATTTTATGCAACTTAATCAGACCCTGAATACCCGTACCAGCGCCATTGAACTACGCCAGGATTTATGGCGAGCCTGGATTGACTGGTTGCTGGCCACAGGTCAGGTAAATACCTGGCTGGGTCTTGAAAATTAAAAATCAAATTCTGGAGCAATACATTATGACACCTTTTTTTAAGCGTATTTTAATCCTGTTTTTATTGAGCAGCAGCCTTGTTTATGCTGAAGAAGAAAACGAGGAAGAGGCACAAGGCATACCACAAATGACGGCTGAGGAGCGTCAGTCTATGGGCATTGTTACCACGTCAGTGGAGAGTCAGAGGCTGACAGATGAAATCATGGCACCCGGTGAAGTGACTATTAATGTTTATCGCAGTTCACAGGTTACCAGTCGTATCCGTTCGCAAATTATCCAGCGCCAAACGCGCATGGGTGATGGCGTAAAAATAGGGCAGAAATTATTAACGCTTTCGAGCGTAGATATGGCAGAAGCTCAGGGGCAGTTGCTGGTTGCTGACCGTGAATGGCGACGGGTAGAAAAATTGGGGCGCAAGGTGGTCTCCGAGCAGCGTTATATTGAAGCGCAAGTAAAACGTCAACAAGCTTATGCAAATGTGCTGGCCTACGGGATGAGAGAGTCGCAAATCAACACGCTACTGAAGCAGGATGATGCTTCAAAAGCCACAGGGTCGTTTGACCTGTTGAGTTCACAAAATGGAACCGTGATAAGCGATCAGTTTGTGTTGGGCCAGGTCGTCGAACCCGGTCAACTGCTGATGGAGATCAGTGATGAATCCCGGCTCTGGGTGGAGGCACAAATCATGCCGCAAGATGTCATTGATATTCAACCAGGCACCGCTGCACGCATTAATGTGTTTGGTGATAAATGGTTGGATGCACAGGTTGTGCAAATTCATCGTCGTATAGATGAAACCACCCGCACACTGCCGGTACGCATTGAAGTGAATAATGATCCTGGTCTGCTGCGTCCTGGTCAATTTGTAAAAGTCGCCTTGCAAACCTCGGCGGGAGCAGAGGTCATCGCGATTCCCAGAGGGTCGGTCACCTTGTTGCATGGCGAGCAGGTGGTATTCAGGCTGGAGGGTAATGAGTTATACCCGCAACTGGTTGAAACGGGTGATGCCCGGAGTGACTGGATAGAGATAAAAAATGGCCTGAAAAAGAGTGACGAGATAGTGACCAGGGGCATGTTTATGCTGAAGTCGCTGTTATTGAAATCACAGATTGGCGATGCTGACTAGGGGATGATGAGATGTTAAATAAACTGGTAGAAGCGTCTCTGCGCTATAAATTTCTGGTCATCATTATCTTCTTGGTGATGGCTTTTCTGGGTTGGCGAGCGGTGAGCACTATCCCCATTGATGCCTTTCCCGATGTGACACCGGTACAGGTGAATATTTACACCGAGGCTGACGGGCTGGCCGCTGAAGACATAGAACAACTGCTCACCTTCCCGGTGGAATCCGGCATGGCCGGTTTGCCCGGGGTGCAGGAAATCCGTTCCGTGAGCCTGTTTGGCCTGTCTTATGTGTCTGTCTATTTCGAAGATGACCTGGATATTTATTTTGCACGACGTCTGGTGATGGAGCGCTTACAGGAAATTGGTGACCGCATTCCAGACGGTTACGGCAAGCCGGAAATGGGACCGAATACCTCCGGTCTGGGCCAGGTGTTCTGGTACACCATTGAGCGTGCAGATGAAAAACTGAAATCAGAAATTTCAGATATGGACTTGCGCACCATACAGGACTGGAGTGTGCGACTGATGTTACGCACTGCACCGGGAGTTGATGATGTGATGTCCTGGGGCGGTCAGGAGTTGCAGTTTCAGGTGGTGATTGATCCACTTAAGTTAATCAAATATGAGTTGAGCTTTCGTGAAGTGATTGAATTACTGGAAACCAATAATCGCCAGGTCGGTGGCCAGTATATTAATCAGGGTGCTGAGCAGTATCTGGTGCGAGGTTTAGGTCTGGTAAAAGACGAAACTGACATTGGCAATATCGTGGTGAAAGTGGAGGATGGCACGCCGGTTTATTTACGGCAGGTTGCAACTATTTCACAACAACCGGCATTGCGTTCAGGTGCGGTCACCCGTGATGGCAAAGAAGTGGTACTGGGTATGGCGCTGGCGCGTATCGGTGAAAATGCCAAGGATGTGGTTGATAATGTAAAAGAAAAAATGGCCGTGGTTGAATCCACATTGCCTGAAGGCATGGTAGTTAAACCTATTTACGACCGTACTGATCTGGTAGAAAAAGCGGTTAAGACTGCAGTCAATGCACTGGTGGAAGGCTCGATTCTGGTGGCTATCGTGCTGTTCCTGTTTCTGGGTGAAATACGTTCGGCGCTGGTGGTGATTGCTGCCTTGCCTCTGGCGATGTTAATTGCCTTTATTATGATGGCCGAGATGGGGCTCAGCGCCAATCTGATGTCACTGGCGGGGCTGGCTATTGGTATTGGCATGATGGTGGATGGCGCGGTGGTGCTCACCGAAAATGCCTTTCGCATTATGGCCGAGCGTCGGGAAAAAGGTGAAACAGTTGATCGCACCGCCGCCGTGCTGGCTGCCGCCCGAGAGGTCGCTAACCCAATCGCTTTTGCGATTTTAATTATCATTGTGGTGTTTCTACCACTGTTCAGCCTGACGGGTCTGGAGGGTAAATTATTCAAACCCATGGCTTTCAATATTAGCTTTGCAATGGCAGGTTCTCTGCTGCTGACGTTGACTATTATTCCCGTATTGGCAGCGATGATTCTCAAGCCGAAAGAAGAAAAGGACACCTGGCTGGTTAGCTGGATCAAGCGAGGTTATCTGCCTGCGCTGGCCTGGTCGCTTGCCAATAAGCGTAAGGTAGTGAGCTCTGCAATTGTTTTACTATTAGCGAGTCTGGCGTTATTCCCTTTGCTGGGCAAAGAATTTATGCCCCAGTTACAGGAAGGTTCGATTATGTGGCGCATTGTGTCGATTCCTTCAACCTCGCTGGAAACCTCGATTCAAATTTCCAAAGATGTGGAAAAAGCGTTAAATGAATTTTCCGAAGTGAATAGCACCATAGCCATGATTGGCCGCGCCGAAAAAGGTGAAACAGCGGATGTGAATTACATGGAAATTTTCACCGACCTTAAGCCCCATGACGAGTGGGCAGATGATCGCAGTTATGAAGATTTGGCCATCGAAATGCGTGAAAAACTGGAAAAGACGGTACCCACTTCAGTAATTAGTTTTACCCAGCCCATTCAAATGCGCGTGGAAGAATTAATTTCCGGTGTACGTGCCACCCTTGCGGTGAAGCTTTATGGTGAAGATTTAACTGAACTGGATAAGTTAAGCCAGAAAATTAAGGAGACGGTTTCAAAAGTTCCGGGTGTTGCCGACCTTTCACTTGAAGCCAACCTGGGTAAACCGCAGATTCGTATCCAGGTTGACCGTGAAGCATTGGCACGCTATGGCATGAACGCAGATGAAGTTCTGACCGTGGTACGCAATGGTATTGGCAATGATCCGGTGTCCAGCTTAATTCGCGGCATCAAGCGATTTGATATCACCGTGCGTTTAGATGATGCGGCCAAACTGTCGGTTGATTCTATTCGTAATATTCCTTTACGCACCAGTGGCGGCTCCATCGTTGCGCTGAAACAGCTGGCGGATATTTCGGTGGCCGAAGGCTATTCATTTATTCGCCGTGAACAGTTGCAACGCTATGCGGTTATTCAAATGGATGTTCGCGGGCGTGATGTGGATAGTTTTGTCTCCGATGCCAATGCGCTGATTAAACAACAGGTTGATATGCCACCGGGCTACTGGCTGGAATGGGGCGGTGCATTTGAAAATCAACAACGTGCACTTAACAAACTGGCACTTATTGTGCCGTTGACGATTTTCTTTATTTTTGTGCTGCTCTATACCGCATTTAACTCGGTGAAATACGCCACATTAATTATCGCCAATGTACCGTTTGCCACCATCGGTGGACTGGTGGGTTTATTCATTACCGGCCAGTACCTGTCCGTGCCCTCTGCAATTGGTTTTATTGCAGTGTTCGGTGTGGCCATGCTCAATGGCATCGTGCTGATTAGTTTTCTGAATGAACTTCAGGAAAAAGGCATGTCGGTTCATGACGCGGTGCGAAAAGGCACGGAACTCAGGCTTCGACCCGTGATGATGACCGCCAGCGTGGCCATTCTCGGTCTTATTCCGATGTTGCTATCCAGCGGTGTCGGTGCCGAAACTCAGCGCCCTTTGGCTACCGTTGTGGTGGGTGGTCTGATTACCTCTACCTTACTGACGCTCATATTATTGCCGGTGATCTATGAGTGGATGGAAACCCGAAATAAAACAGAAAAAAACTAACCATCATGCACTCTGCCGAAACGGGCAGAGTGCATTTGTTTATTGAGGATATTAATCATGAAAGAAATAAAAGCTTTTATTCATCGCAACCGCATTGCTGATGTGCTTCATGCGCTGAAAAATGCCAATTACTGCAAGGGAGCCTGTAATCTATCTGTCATTGATGTGGCCGGCTCTCTACAGGCACTGGATGACAAAGAGCGGGATTTTTCTATTGAACTGGGTGAGGGCATTATCACCGAGGTAAAACTGGAACTGATATGTGAAGACGAACGTGCCGATGAGGCAATAGCATTGATTCGTGAAAATGCTCGCACAGGTCAACCACTGGCGGGCTGGATCTATACCGTCGATATAGCAGGAGCTACACCAATAGAGAACTAGTGATTTTTAGGCAACGGAATATGAGTGGTGAGGTATAGCTGTCGTCGTCGATGGTCTGGTAACGGCAATAGCAAAAGCGCTTACATTGTCTGTATTGCCAGTGCTATACAGTATGTTTTCAAAAAAATAAATGGGGACTTTTGTACGAAGTGTAAAGTCGACTGTCACATGGATGTGTAAAATGAAACTGTTTGATAAATTTTCGCTATTTAATTTTACGTAGTCTGTTCTGCTGTCATAGCGCTGCGGAAAGTTAAAGAGACTATTAAAAGACAGTATCCACATGAGCAAAATACAGGACGTACTGGGATTGTCTTTTTCCTTAATTCTTCTTTTATTGTTATCGAGCTTATTGTGGTCTGCTGAAAAATAGCACCGCTACTATGGTCGACGCAATTCGTGACCTCTATGATACCTGACTATAGGTTTTGTTTGCTTAAATTGCACCTTCATCAGTCGCTCATCTAGCTTGTTTGCTAGTACGGAAGAGAACAGATGATTTCACTCATTTGTTAATCATAGCGTTAAATATAACATTTTCAGATTTTTCAGCTAGAATCATTAAAAAAGCCAGGGGTAGTTAATGCTGGTATCTTTTTCAGGCCTGGCTGATGAGCGTAGGCAAGTACGAGATAGTCACAATAAGTCTGCCCGAAGATGAATTAGACGTGCATAATAATAAAAATAGAAAATGGGGTAATTAAATGATGATCACTCATTATTTATATTATAAATATTCATACTTTCATAAGCTTTTTGAATTTTCTCAAATAGCAGGCTATTGATGCGACACACGATATTTTTATCCCTGTCTTTAGTTGTATTCTGGTTGCTTAATTCTGGGCACAATACGCCGCTTATGCTGTCACTTGGTGCCCTGTCTATTGTTTTGGTGCTATACATAGCTCATCGTATGGATGTGGTTGATCATGAAGCACAGCCCTTGCAGATCACATCAAAGCTTCCCGGTTATTATGTCTGGCTTATTAAGGAAATTGTTTTAGCCAATTTATTGGTTGTAAAACATATCTGGCTTGGTAATAAATCTATTTCTCCCACACTAAAGACTATTAAGGCAAGTCAGCAAACAGATATAGGAAAAGTCATTTACGCAAATTCTATTACGCTGACACCGGGTACAGTTACTGTCAAATTAGAGGGCGATCAATTTATGATCCACGCGTTGTTAAGGGAATCTATTGAAGAGCTTGAAGCCGGTGAAATGGATCGCCGAGTTAGCAGGCTGGAAAACTAATGTTAATAGCTGCAACCATAGCCATTCTTGTTGTCATGATTATGGCAATTTTACGAACTATCATGGGGCCGACGCTTTATGACCGCATACTTGCCGTTAATATGTTTGGTACCAAAACCGTTCTGCTTATTTCGCTGTTAGGTTTTTTAATGGGGCGGCCAGAGTTTCTGGATATTGCCATTGTGTACGCCCTGATTAATTTTATTAGTGTAATTGGCGTATTGCATTATTCCGACGCATCCATTTTTAAGAGGGTCGACCAGCAGAAAAAAACAATGAAGAAGAATTCATAATGGATACTTTGATGGATATAAGCAGCGCGGTGTTTCTACTAATTGGCAGCTTTTTGTGTGTATCGGGTGGGCTGGGTATTTTGCGCTTCCCAGATTTTTATACTCGAATGCATGCCGTAGGCGTGACCGAAACTTTAGCTACCACGATGATTTTAATCGGTCTCATGCTGCAAAATCCTGATGTTCTGGTGCTGTTAAAGCTCGTAATAATTTTGCTAATGACTTTATTCATCAGCCCAACGGCAAGCCACGCATTAGCTAGTGCCGCCATGCAGAACAAGCTAATGCCAGTGCTTGATAAAAATGATGCTAATGAAAAGGAGGCATCATCGAATCCTTAATCAACATCGTTTTATTGGCCTTTCTGGTGGCTACTGCCATTGCCATTGTCAGGATGAAAGATCTGTTTTCGATCATTATGCTGCTAGGCATATATAGTTTGTTATCGGCTTGTTTTTTTGTTGCTATGGATGCTGTTGATGTAGCTTTTACGGAAGCGGCTGTGGGTGCGGGGATTTCTACTTTACTCATGCTGGTAGCGATTACCATGACAGGGCGCGAAGAAAATCCCTCGCGGCATAAACCGGCATTGGCTTTAGTTGTGGTTACTATCACCGGTAGTTTGTTGATTTACGGCACACTGGATATGCCATATTTTGGCCTGGCTGAAGACCCTGTTCATCTCCATGTTGCACCACGATATATTAATGACTCTATGCAGGAAGTTGGTGTGCCGAATATTGTAACGTCGGTGTTAGCAAGTTACAGAGCGTTTGATACGTTTGGTGAGGTGGTGGTTATCTTTACCGCGGGCATGGGCGTACTGGCTCTTTTATCTGTGGTACGTCTTCCCAGGGATATTGCTAAAGATATCTCAAAGATTGATGCGTTTAACAAGTGTATGCATGAAGAGCATTTAATACTGCGTATTGTAACTAAAGTGCTGATCCCTTTTATTTTGTTATTTGCACTTTACGTTCAGTTTCATGGTGATTTTGGCCCGGGTGGTGGTTTTCAGGCAGGTGTGATTTTTGCGGCCGCTATTATTT
>Ga0316208_1003008_pt1 | contig 12765 bp, 10 predicted proteins | sample 3monopyrite_MG_FD_204944 | JGI IMG/M metagenome (GOLD analysis project Ga0316208, IMG submission 204944) | Microbial mat bacterial communities from mineral coupon in-situ incubated in ocean water Damariscotta River, Maine, United States -... | ecosystem: Environmental > Aquatic > Marine >... | reverse complement strand
GGTCTGAGTGCCCCGCGATCGCCTGCACCTGCGCCAGCGGAACACCAGCGCGGGCGAAGCGAGTGATTGCGCAATGCCGCAGCGCGTGAATATCCACCTTCTCGCCGCGGTCGTTGGTCTGCGGGATGCCGGCGGCGACGAGCATGCGGTTCAGGATGCGGCGGACGTTGTTCGTCGCGACGCTCCACTGGATGCCCCGAGGCGTCAGGAAGATGCGGTCGCTCGGAGTCGGCGCGCGGTCGTGCAGCAGCCCGTGGTACTTCGGCAGGTCGTTCAGCGCCGCGACCATCGCCGTCGTCAGCGGGATCGCGCGCTTGCGGCCGGCCTTCGTGTTCTTCGCCCGCAGCGTGATCGACGCTTTGCCCGGAGTGAGATCGAGATCGGCCCATGTCGCCGTGATCAGCTCGCCATAACGCGCGCCGGTTTCGAGCAGCGCGCGGAAGAACGGCGTCTGCGGGACGCGGAATCCAAAGTGCACCGCAAGCTCGCGGTCCTCGACGGCCACGGCCGACAGGAACGCGACCACCTCGTCTTCGCTCAGCGCGCGCCTGTGCTGCGTCGCGTGGCGCTCCCCCGTCGGCAGCGGCTTCACGCCCGCGATCGGGTTGACGTCGATCTCCTGCATCGAGTGCGCCCAGTTGAGCGCGCCCTTGATCGCCTGCAGGTGAACGTTGCAGCAGCGGTTCGAGCGACCCTCTTTGAGCATCGCGTTGCGGTACGCGAGCAGGTGACGCGGCCTCAGCTCCTCGACGGTCGCCACGGGGAGCGCGGCCAGGAGCATGCCGAGCTGTCTGCGGACCTGCGTGTGGTGGCGCTCGGTCGTTCGCGCTTCGAGGTCGCCCAAGTAGTGCTCGACCAGCTCCGCGAGGGACGTCTGCGCACTAGGGATGACATTAAGCTCGGCCAGCTGACTTTGAAGCAGCCGGACCTGCGCCCGGAGGGTTTCGGCTTCCGTGCTCATCGCTGCCACTCCCGGTTCTTGAACCAGGCCTCGAGGTCCGCGCGCATCCACCGAATCGAACCGCCAATCTGCAACGGCTCGGGCAACAAGCCCTCTTCGCACCAGCGGTCAACGGTGCGCCCAGAGCACTGCAGCTCGAGCGCGACCTGCCGTTTGGTGAGAAGCATCGTCGCAAGGCCCTCAGTCGGCGGCGGTGCCTTCAAGCGGGCGGCGAGCATGTCGGCGAAGTGGTCGGTCATCTCTTCGAGGTGTTGGTGGAGCCACGTTTCGGGGACGCTGAATGTCGCGCCCTCCTTCGGTTCGGGACACTCGCTCTGGTCCCCGGGCCCAGCCAGTCGTTTCCCACCAAACGTCCGCCAAAGTCGCCATATGTCCGCGATTGTCCGAGCGAGCGCGGCGGCCGCGCCCTCACGAGGGGTAGTTGCGGTGCGATGGCGCTTCACAGATCACCACCTGACCGCTTGCATACTTCGAGGAACCAGCGCTCGAAGTCGGCGCGCTTCTCCGCGTCCGCGGGCTGGAAGTACGGGTGGTACTGGCCCGCTCGATCGCGGCGACCGGGGTAGCTGACGGTCAAGCTGCCAGCCGCCGTGCGTCGCAGCGTAAGGCCGTCGAGTGCAAGCTCTCCGTATCGGAGCCGGGCGTAGCCCAGCAGGCCGCTGCGCTGCTCCTTGGGGGATGCGGGGGTGAAGTCGATCCGCGAGATCGCGCCAACGACGGAATCCAGGAGGGTCTCTGCGGGGGCAGTGTGATCACTCATGACGCTCCGCCTCTGCCTCGGAAGTCTCCTGACCCGCGACCCTACGTACCCCTACCCGCGCTCCTTCAGCTGGGGGATGGCACGTCGAGCAGATCCATTGCGGTGCCCCCTTCAGCCGGTGGAACGAGTCGCCTCGGCAGCCGCGGCATCTGCGAGGGCCAGGGCTCGCGTCTGGAGCGGCTGCAAGAGTCTGCGTCGGTACTCCGGCCTCCTTCTGGACTCCGGTATCGGCAGTCTCAGCCCCGACCGAGGTCTTTGGTGAGTCTGGTGACTCTGGTGAGTCTGGTACGAGTGGTGGTGAACCCCCATCGCACGTACCCGTGCACATGCCCGCACCCGTATGCGCGCGCATATACATGGGGACGACGTCACTAGACTCACCGGACTCACCGGACTCACCGGACTCACGAGCCCCTTCGTCAAAGGACGAAGGCGCACTCTTCCCGGCCGAGGATACCGAAAGGACTCTCCACATTTTGGCGCCTTGATAGGTACCCCCCTCTACTACCCGAAGCCCGCCGACGATGCGGCCAACTTGCGTTCGCATATGGTTGCCAAGCTTGCGACTGTCTAGCTCCCCATTCTTGCCGCAAGCAACCTCCTCAATGGCTTCGCGCAACTCCTCGTCGAGGCTCGCGTGCTCGATTGCGGACTTCGCGGTCATTCCCGAGGTCCCGGGCGAGAGCCGCAACCACGCCTGGAGCAGAGCTTCGTGAGAACTGCGGTCAGGCGACTCTCCGCGCAGTCGGTCCTGCGTTGGGAGCGGGTCGAGGTCTATCCCGACCCTCTCCCCGGCCCAAACCGTCGCCCCGCGGACCAGAGCGTTCCAAGCTTCGAACTTGCCGACCCCACCATGTCCCGGCGCCGGACGCCCTGCCTTGCAGAAAGCGCTCAGGATCGTCAACGCTGCAACCAGTAGGCTGGGGTGCTGCTCCCGAACGTGCGCCAGGAGATCCTTGATCCGAAAGCCGACCCGACGATGAGGATCCTCTACGCCAGCATCGAGCATGATCGAGAGGGAACGACGGGCCAGGTCAGACGGCAGCCGGTAGTTGTTGCCAGTGGACACCCACACCGCGCTGTTGAGCAGGTGAAGGTCCTCCGACTTGCCAAGCTCTCGGTCGCTCCAGCGCACAGTCGTTAGTAGCGCAGCGAACGCCCTCGACTCGAAGGTGGAACCGTCATCTACATTGTCGATCAATACAACGGGAGGAGACTCGAAGAGAGTGGCCGTGATTCGCTTTCGCATCTCAGCCTCCGCGTCAGCCCTTCGCCCGCCCACTGGGGCGAAGGTCCGCGGCTCTGCCCCTGTCATCGCAACCGCCGATGCCTCAGCGAGTAGCGTTTTTCCCGTCCCTACCGAGTGGGCCATGATTGCCCAATGAGGAACCGGTCCATGTATCGCGTGCCGGGCCACCATTGTGAGCATCAGCGAGACTAGCGCCCCACGGTCCGCGTTCGACTGAAAGCCAAACTCGGAAAAGACCTCCAAGAGTGTGCGGGTTGCTTCGGCGACTACTTGGTCGTTAACGTCTTCGGGGACCTCTGGATACTCGCGTCTTGCCGAATAGAACAGCCCTGTTAGTGAGTCGTAGCCCGGTCTGCCTAGGACTGACCCATCACTTCTCAGAACTGGTGCTCCGGTGACACCCGCCAGAGGATTCAGGCCCTGCCAGACCTTTTCCGATAGCACCGCCTCAACGACGGGGATGGGGCAAAGCGTGTCCGCCTTGCAGAGGAACTTCCCGCTACGACGATAGGTCCTCCACCAAACGGTCTCGTCCAAGAAAGTCCGGAGTGTCGGCTTATCGACCTTCTCTATCCGGTGCGCGGCTGAGTTGTGCAGTTGCTGCATCCCGACACCCGGCTCCGGTAGCACTCGGACTAGCTTGCCGCCCCGGTGGAAGAGCGTCTTCCTATGAGAGTTCGCCAAGACGCCCACCGCCCGCGGTACGAGTTCGGAGAGCGGCACTTCATTCAACTCGTGTCGAACAAAGATCTCGGGTCGATCCTCCCTCCCTCGATGGATCCCCCTCGGCTCCAGGAGTTCCAGGAGCTCTTCCCAGGGCCCTCCACGCGCACACGGATCGCAGAACCAGCAGCCCTTTGCGGGATTAAACCGAAGGCTCGGGTTCTTGTCCTGGTGCCCAGGGAGTACGCAGTGGAGCATCAGGTCGTCACCCTTGAACTTAGCGCCCTCAGCGGTCAGTGCCTCGACGAGTTGATCCTTCGTTCGCACGATAGTCGCGCCGGCCTTGCCAGGAGCAGCGGGCTGCCGTTGACTTTGAGCTGAGCGATTCCTCGACCGCTTGCCACTCCGGGGCGCAGGAACAGCCGCTCGTAAGTCAGAGTGCGTCCAGAGATCCCGGCGAAGCTCCAGCACTTCCGCACGGCGCTTACCTTCCGCGCATTCCGGGTGCTCTCCCTTGCACGGCACATCCGATGATGGCGCGTAGAATGCGCGCGCAACATCCCTGGTAGCACGTGCGTCAATCTCTAGATCAGTGATGCCGCTGCGATCGAGCCCCTTCTGGAGAAGGGCGGAAGCGCCGTCGGCAAGCCGAATGAACTCCTCAGACTTGTGAACTGACGCCTCAAGGACGAATATCGCCCGAATGCCGTGTGGGGTCAGGTAGAGAAGGTTCGGCAGGTCGCCAATCCCCGCGAGCGCTCGCGTCGCGAGGTCTTCCGTCAATACTCCATGACCCTTGCAGTCCAAGTCCACAAAGACCGCGATCGATCCCTCCCACTTGGACTTCTTGCGACGATTCCCGGTCCAGGTGTGCGGGCTAAGCCAAGCGTTCTCGCCGCGGTGAGCACGCAGCCACTGGGTCAGCGAGCCGAGCGCATCATCCCCAACGTGCTTTCGGGTTCCCGTAGGGTTTCCAACCAGACCACGTCCGATCGTGAACGCTGGCCGAGTGTCCTTCGCGTTCGGCGCCAACGGCACGAGCAATGGACCCTTCCCGGGCGGGACCGACGGGGGGAGTTCGGGCGAGCCTGGAGGTCGAATGGCCTGAGCGCCAGCCCACCCGCCGATTGAGTCCCAAGGCAACGGCGGCGGTGCGCCGACTTCTTCGGCGATCTGTGGGTTCGACTGAACGGGCTGCTGGGGGGCGCTAGAAACCTGGGGGTCGGTATTCACCGAATCACTCCTGCGGATGGCGCACGAATCGCCCTTCACCACTGTGGTGTCGGGATCGTGCAGCACTGTCCGCAGGTGTTGTTCCTGCGCCACCGCACCGAGGGGTCACCTCGATGGCCAGGGCCGGCGATGCCTGGACGACGGCGTTCCTATTGCCGGGGCACCACCCGCTGCGGTGTGGTGCCGACGGGTTCTTTCTAGAGACTCGAGATGCAAATGCCAAGTGCGCGCCAGCCCCTTCTCGCTCACGACCGCGCAAGCGCTTGCTTCGAGCGAAGTTAGGCTCGTGCTCTGGTGTGAAGCCCCTCCTTGCGCCGCGGAGAGTTCCCGAGACATTGGCCCCAGCGGACAGGCTAAATCGAAGCGCCTTGCGAGGATCCCCCTCTTCGGGCGGGCAGAAGCGCGGTATGCCACAGTAGGACCCGGCATCCTGTGGGCTTGGCCAGCACGCAGTGGTGATGGGCTTCGAGATCTCCGTCTTCGGGTGTGTGCTCATTTGGCGGCGCTCCCCTTGTCGCTGGGGCCGGAAGTGCTCGGCCCTGTGTAGGCGCCGAGCCCTTGGGGATGGGCGCAATTCATTTTGAGTGACTCGAATGGTCACGCTGTGGGCGGCCTGAACAGGCACTGGCTCGACGCGCTCTTAATCGCCCCACACCCCGAACTCGATCACCCGCGACCCCTCGACCAAGTTCGACCAGGCCAGCCCCAGTGCCATGACGCAGTCGTCGTGCATGCCCCCCGGCGCCTCCGTCCGGGTCGTCCCGCGCTCAGTGACCGTGTACTCGAAGGCCTCGAGTTCCTCGATGCCCTCGGGCCACAGCTCGGCTCGCGGCAACACGATCTGCCCCTGCTCGATCGCGATCGCGAGGCCGTTCACGAGCGCCGCCTTCGACCGCGCCGTGAACGGGTAGGCCGCCACGTCGATCTCCTCCTCGCACATCGACTCGTACACCGGCTCGCCGGCGCCAGTCGTGTCGACAAGGATCCCGCAGTCGTTGTAGCGCTTCGCCGCCGCCTTGATCCGCGCGACCTGCATCGACCAGTCGAGCCGGTGGAAGCGATCGACGAAGACCACCCGCCCCCTCTTGTCGAGGATCACGAGCACCGTGTAGTCCTGCACCTTGGCTAGGTCGAGGCCGCCCCAGTACTCCTCGCCCTCGACCGGCGCTTCAAACTCCCCTGTCGCGCATTCACGCACTCCGCGAAACACGGCGCCAGCGCCTTCGACGAACTCGCCGCCGAACTCCTGCGCAAACACTCGCGACGGGAGCCGGTCACGCTCGCGATCAATCAGCGCCTTGTCGAGAAGCGGGTTCTGCCAGCTCGGCGCGTTCCAGCTCTCGAAGTCCTGCTCGCCCTTCTGGCCGCGCATGAACATGTCGTAGAACCAGCCCTTGCCCTTGGGTGTCGAGATCAAGAGCGCCCAGCCGCGCTTGTCGATCAAGCGTTGCGCGATGTGCGACTGCCAGATCGTCGGCTTCAAGCGCGCTGCCTCGTCGATGATCGCCCAGTCGAGTCCTTCGCCGAGCAGCGACACCGGGTTGTCCGCACTCTTTGCGCGAATCTCGCTGACGCCGCCAGCCATGTTGGTAAGCACGAGCCGTCGGTCGCTCTCGCGCATCATCTTCACGCGGTGCTTCAAGTGCTGCGCGGCCGCGTACTGGATCTCGCGGAAGACGCGGTCGGCGAGGTCGTAGGTCGGCGCGATGACCCAGCCGATCGAACGCTCGCACGGCTGCATGGCGGCGGCGAGTCCTTCCATCGACGCGCAGATCGACTTCCCCCAGCGCACGCCGCACGACAGCACGCGACGCGAGGCGGCAGAGCTGTGCACTTCAAGCTGACCGGGATGCGGCACGTAGCCGAGATCGCGGAAGAAGGCCAGCTTGTTCAGATGGCCGTGCGCCGCGTCATTCCCGAGCACGTCCGTTCCTCTTGCGGCCGTTCTTCGCAGGCTCGTCGTCCGCCGGTTCCATCCAGCGCTGGTACTCGTCCTTGATCTTCTCCTCGACGCTAGCTTGACGCTCGGTCGGCTCGCCGAGGATCAACAGCTCGTGCCGCCACGCGGTCGCAAGCGCGTTCGCCGCACGAATTCCTTTCTCAGGCGGCAGATCACGAAGCGCCTGCAACGCTCTAGCTTGAAGGAAGCGCGCCTCTTTCAAGTGCCGCTCGCGCACCTTCTCGATCTCGTCGAGTGCCTTCACCTCGGCCTTGCGACGACCCTCTTCCTCGAGCTTCGCGATGCGCCCCTGCCAGTCCTCGCGTTTGGCCTTGTTGGTGATTGCGGTCTTCGAGACGCCGAGACGGTCAGCCAGCACCTGGTAACTGCGATTGGCGCCGAGCGCGAGGTAGTCCGCGTAGGCGGTCGACGGGATGCGGGTCATGCGCTCTCTCCGCTGCTTGCGCGCAGACGGTCACCACGCACCTTCGAGAAGGGCGTGTTGCTCCCTGCCTGAATCGCTTCCTTGCCGCTCAACTTCTCCCAGCGCTCGATCACGACGTCGACGTAGCGCGGATCGATTTCGAGGCCGAAGCAGCGACGCCCCAGGTGCTCGGCCGCAATCAGACTCGAACCCGATCCGAGGAAGCAGTCGTACACCTCTGCGGCATCGTGATTCCGCATAGGACGTGCCATGCACTCGACGGGTTTCTGCGTTCCGTGCACCGTCGCATCGCCATCATCCGTCGACGCGATCTGCCACACGGTCGACTGCTTGCGATCACCAATCCAGTGCGCCTTGCTGCCTTTGCGCACGCAGTAGTAAGCCGGCTCATGCATCCAGTGATACGCGCCGCGGCTGAGTGCGAAACGCGATTTGGCCCAGATCAACTGCGCTCGAATCTCGAACTTCGCCGCTTCCAAACTCGCAGCAACGGGACCGCAGAACTTACCCGCATGCCAGACATACGCGACGTCGCCGGGAAACAGCTCCCATGCTTCGCGCCAATCGACGCGATCATCGTTCTGCACGGCGCCGGTCCGCTTCGTGCTCGAGACGCCGGCCTCGTTTCGCCAGCTCGGGTCGTAGCTGACTCCGTATGGCGGGTCGCAAACCATCAGCCGAGGCGTGGCCCCGGCAAGCAGGCGCGAGACATCGGTCGGGTTCGTCGCATCGCCGCAAAGGACTCGGTGCTCATCCAACAGCCAGAGGTCGCCGAGCCTCGACACCGGGACTTCAGGCAGCTCGGGCACCGGGTCGTCCGCGATACCTTCGGCCCCTTCACCCTCGCCGTCCTGCAGCCCGAGTTCCGCCAGCAGGTCGTCGATCTCCGAGTCGTCGAACCCAACGCCGGCGAGAGCGTCTTCTGTGCGCAGAGTCCCGAGCAGTTCGCCGAGAGTCGCGAGGTCCCAGTCCGCGAGTTCGGCGGTGCGGTTGAGCGCGATCCCGAGCGCCGTCGCGGTCACCTCGTCGACATCGACTTCGACCACATCGCACTCGGTCCAGCCCAGAGCGCGCATGGCGACCAGCCGGCCATTGCCACCGATGACGCGTCCGGTGGCCTTGTGGACCACGAGGGGTTCTGCCTGGCCGAAGCGCTGGAGGCTGGCTGTGATCGCCCCGAGGTTGCGCTGGTCGTGGGTCCGGGCGTTGGCAGGATCGTTGTGGAGCGCGGTCAGGGAGACGCGCCGGATCGACAGCGAGGGTGTGGATGTGTCCAAGTCGGCCTCTTGCCTCAAGGGCGAAGGGGGTCATGCGGGCCGACTTGGATTGGGAGCTTGGAAGGCTCAGCACCGCGGGAGGGTCGTGATGCCGAAAGTGTAGCCGCTTGACCGCTGGTGCACCATATGGGGGTAGCTGGTCAAGTGCAGGGGCCGCTACGGTTGCCCAGGAGCGGGACGAACTTGACCGCTGGTCAGGGCGGGCGACCGCCGATTCGGCCTCCTGGGTACGTGAGAGGCGGTGGCCGCTCGGCTAGCGAATGGGGCCATGTATCGGGCAACTAGCGGTCAAGAAGGCTAGAAGTCGAGAGCACGACCGCCAGCTATCAACTCTGGATGTTCTGGCCCGCCCCGTTCCCAAAACTGGCACGCCCCTACGACTTGACCGAGGGTGACCGCGAAGTTGACCGGAAACTTGACCGGCGGTCACGTTGGGTCGCTGCGGTCAAGTTGGTCAATATAGTGCATGTTCTGGGCGGCGGATTCGACTGGATGCGCACCGGCGGTCGAGCCAGCATCCGGTCGTGATGCCTCCCGCACCTGCCGAGACCCCCTTCGACCTCGCCCTCCACGGCTCTCTGAACCGCTGGCCTGCGGCCCTCGAGCTGACCGGCGCCGTCACCCCCGCGCGCCGCAGCCCGGTAGTTCTCATCGGGCGCCGCAAGCGAAGGTCGCAACCAGGCCACATAGATGAGGCCACCCCACCGCTCGCATGGTGGCGTGGCCTCGGGGAGAGCAGCAGGGATCAGGGGTCCAGGGGATCCGCGTCACCAAGACAGGGCCGTTCCTCCACGTGCGAGCGTAGCAGATTCCGGAACGCACGATCCGGACGACTCCAACCCAATGAGGGATTCCGCTCTACTCGCTGTCGCCAGTCGGAGACAGCTAGCGGGCGAACCCGAGGCAACGAGCTCGAAGGGACCCTTCCAATCGAGACGGACGATGCGCGTCGACCTGCCAGCACCCTCCGTCGCAGCTGATTGACCGTCGAGGTTCAACTCGCCGCGTCAGCCTGACCAGGCCGCTCCAACCCCTCCCTCAGAACGGCGAGCTTGATCGGCTCGACCGAGTCCCCCGCCACCATCCAAAAGTCCCACCCGTTCGTCGGCGGCAACTTGCCGTCTGCCGGCATGCCGATCACGGACGCGCGAGCCGCCCCGGCAGCCTGAGATGGAGACGAGTAGAGTTTGTTCGCGAAGTTGACGCGACCATCTCGCTCGATGCGCGCGGTGAGCTTGACGCCCCGGTAGGACTTCTGAAGCTCGCAGCCGGCATGAATGACCCCGGCTCTGAGCAAATCAGTGATCGAAGTGTCGTACGACTGCTTCGCACTCGACGGCGCCGGGCTTGGAAGCGCGCTGCGGGGCTGAGACGTCTGTGTCGAAACGTCCGGGAGCGGAGGGAACTCCAGCGTCACGTTGCACCGGCGGAGTGAGTCACGGATGTCCTCGACCGACAGGTCCTTGTTGCGTCCCGCGACGAAGTTCACCAGCAGCATGTCGTTGTCCGGCGAGAACACCTGCTTGAGCGCCGCTTGCACGTGCCTGTCGATGAACTGCGCTCGCCACAGAATGTCGATGCGGCTCTCTTCCAGCCGCGCCTTCGTGAGCAGCTCGAGCGTCTTGGCGACTTCGTCAACGCCATCCTTAGTCAGACGCACGGATCGAAACAGCTTCTCGTCCACGGCCACCGGAGCATGCGTGTTGTAGATGCGCCACTCATTGCCGTCGGTCAGCACGATCCACTCGACGCCAGCAACGGCCGCGTAGCCCATGATCTGGTTCGCCCAGCGTCGGTCCGCGAGATCTTTGCCAAGAGCCTTCGCTTCGATGAACAGGCGAGGCTTGCGCAGTTGCAACAGACCGTAGTCCACGGGCTTGTCGCTGCTCCTGACTTTGAACTCTCTAGCGACCTCTTCGACGTCCTCGGTGTCCCAGCCCAAGGCGCGCATCACCGGCTCGATCAGCGTGGCCTTGGTGTTCTGTTCGTTGAGGTCCTTCTTCGAGTACTGCTCGATGCGGTCTCGAACGTCGGCGAGCGTCTTGGTCAGCATGGCCAGTGGTACCGTATTGTTGTGGTCGCGGTCGGGAAGGACCGGAGCGTACGAGGCCAGCTGCGGAGGAACAAGGCGACTGATGTGCCCCGGACGGAGCGAGGGTCAACAGGTCTCGTCGCGGCCCGACCGGTTCAGCACCGGCCACACCCGCACGAACGACACGCCGTAGCGCTCGCCGAGTTCGTCGTACGTCCAGCCCTTGGCGCGCAAGCGACGCGCTTCGCTGACGTCCCACTTGGCTGAAGGCTGACCGCGCGTGCCAACAGGACCGCCGACGTCCTTGTAGCTCTCGCCGCGTAACAGGTAGCCCATCGCGGCGTGGGACACATTGAAGCGTCGCGCAAGGTCCGCCTGACTCACACCGCCATCCGCGTAGCGCTTGCGGGCTCCAAGGACCTGCGCGGAGGTGAGGTGGCGCTTGCCGGGCATGGGCATATCCTAGCCTGGCGACATCTGGTCCGAGAGTTGTTAGCTCAAGCTCCAGCCCTCAACGAAAAGCCCTGCACAAGAGTGTTGGCAAGCTGCCGCTGCTCAGGAAGCAAGAACCTCGGCCAACGGAAGCGACCGAGGTTCTAGCGATGGAGCGCTTGGGCGGCCTTCTACGCCCCTACCGGCGTTCGGCTTAGCGCTGGGACACTACGGGAGCACTAGAATAGGACGGTGTCAGTACGGTATCGCCTTACCTGTACGGGCCTACGACACTCAACTAGGAGAACAGGCCGCTGTAGATACTTGCTGGGCCCAAGCAACCGCCGGCCACCAGAACTCCGAACAAGATTGCGCATCCCGACGGCTTTGGGCCCGCCACTGGCGAAGAGCGCGTGACAGGCTGACTAGGTTTAGCGGGACTGCCGCCCAACTCCTCCAGTGCCGTCTTCGCGAATACAAGATAGGCGTCCGACTGCCGCTGCCATACCGCCATTAGGGCTGCTTCTCGCTCTTCATCTACGGCCGCCACGGCATCGTGTGTACCTTCGAGATGGCTGACCATCTCCTCTCTCGATTGCTCGGAAATATTGGCGGCTTTCGCCAGCTGCGCCCTGAGTGCAAGTACAAGCCCTCGAGTTTTGAAGCGACTCCCCAGGCCTTCGTGATATTGCGCGAGCGCCCCGCAGACCTCGCCAAGAGTCTCAACGGGAATGTCCCCTGATGACACCAAGAACGCCGTCCCAACAATAATCTCCAGAGGTTCGCCCGGCAGTTCCTTCTCATCTCGAAAGTCGCCCGGCAGCTGAGCATCATCAGCCATGATCGCCCCGAACGCCACAGCGGCTTGAACTGCCCTATTGAGCTTGTCGTCTTGCTCCGTCATTGCGGGATGCTACCGCGCGATCATTGCCGAGTAAAGCACGCTAGACGTCGCCTCGACGACAGGTCCGTACTATCCAAACGTGCAGCCGACGCCATAGTGCCTCACCGTACGGCCGTTGCCCTTCTGCCGCCAAGAACGGGCTGTTGACTCTAGCGGCTCTCCTGCACCCTTAGTGGGTGGTCTTCGGGCCTTCTGCCCGCACTTCCCCGGCGGGGGCGAACGAAGAGCCGGGACGGGAGGTGCCCGCTGGGGGACTCCATCGAGCGATTCGACCGCCTTGTTGGTGCCGGTGCTCGGTGATGTCCTCCCGTCTATGCCTGCCTGGGGGACCCGGCCTGAGGCGTCGACTCCTGCGCACGGACCTTGGAGGGCGATTCGGCCGCTGTCGAGCGGTATCCGGCCCTACGCGGCCCATCCGGCACCCGGCTCACCCACTAAGGGTGCAGGAGAGCCACTCTAGCCTGATCGGCAGGGACACCACGCGCGTGGGCACCCCTCTACTCACCTACGGGCGGTCGGCCGCCTGATGGAACAGTACTGGCCGGCGACATCATGGCAGGCCATCGGATTGGTGATTCAAGACCACGAGGCATCTAGCGGTTTCGCCTTGCACCGCAACTTGCTGCCCAGCAAGCTGGGCGCAATCTAGTTGATCATCAACGATTGAGCGCCAGCTCGAACGCACAAGGGCAAGCAGCCAGGAGACTCACAATGGGCGCGTTAGCAATCAGTATGGCAGAAAAGCGGCTCTCCTGCCCGTTTAGTGGGTGACCCGCTCCCGAGTTCAGGCGCGTAGGTCCCGATTGGAGCCCATCCACGGGGGTCTTGGGCTCGAGCTTGGTTGCGCACGGCGACGACGCCAGACTGGCG
>Ga0316208_1003007_pt1 | contig 12766 bp, 10 predicted proteins | sample 3monopyrite_MG_FD_204944 | JGI IMG/M metagenome (GOLD analysis project Ga0316208, IMG submission 204944) | Microbial mat bacterial communities from mineral coupon in-situ incubated in ocean water Damariscotta River, Maine, United States -... | ecosystem: Environmental > Aquatic > Marine >... | reverse complement strand
GCACAATATCTTTAACATCCTTCTTATATAAATACCTGTCATTTACTCTGGCAATAGGTTCACTATTATCTGTCTTTTTAAAAAAACTACAGCTTGTGCATAGAAGACAAAGAGCAAATATGTATAGGGTTTGTTTCAAGATTAATAAATTAATTTCCGATTTTGGCTTTAATGGCTTTGAGTACATCTTTGTTCACTTCAACCTTAAAGCGTCGATGCAGATCACTAATCCATTCTGCTTCAATTTCGGTTTGATAATCATTAATTACATTACCTTTTGCCTCTTCTAAAGTTTTGTTTCCAGCCGGCAAAACAGCTTTTACATCAATAACATGAAACGCCTCGTTGTGCATGTAAATTTTAGACACTCCTTTTTTTACTTGGAAATTATTTGGTAATTTACTGTCTCTTGTATTAAATGTTCCTTTAGTGTAGATAACGTTCTGTTTCCCTTCTGTGTTTAGAGCTTCACTAATCTCTTCTTTAGATTTCCCTTTTTTAATCATTTTAAGAACCGTCTTCATATTAGATTCGTCTGCTGCAGATGCCATTACAACCTCTACTCTATCTTCCCATTGGTAATTAGACTTGTGTTTGTTGTAATAAGCCTCTAAACCAACAGTATCTTTTGATGCTTTGTTCCAAACTTCTTTCTCCATTAAATCGAATAACAAAAGTCCGTCTCTATACTCTTTTAGAATATTTGCAAAATCTTCATTTTCAAATTCTAAATTATCTTCTCTAAATTGAAGGATAGATTTTTCAAAAAAGGCTTCAAACTCTTTATTTATTACATCTGAGACTGGTTTGTTTTTACCACCATAAACACGTTGTGCAGTCATTAAATGGCTACCAAACTCATTATACAAAAATGGTCTGCTGTTTATAGAAAACAATGTTTTTTCTTTTTCAAAATTTTCAGGTAATCTCCATGTCCTAGCAAAAAAATCATTATTAATTAAAGATTCAAAATAAGCCTTAGCCTCCTGATTATATGAGATTTTATAACGTTTTTTTAGTTCGTTAACCATCGCTGTATTAATTAATTTAGAGCGTGAGTCTCTTTTTACCCTTGCTTCTAAAGATGTTTTTACATCTTTAAATTTTTGCACTGGCTTAAGGTCAATACGCTTAACAATGTGCCATCCATATTGGGTTTTAAATGGCTTACTTACATCTCCATTATTTTTTAAAGAAAATGCAGTGTCTTCAAATATCTCAGAGCTTAATTGTCCGCTTTTAAAAGCTGATAATTTACCTCCATTCTTAGCCGAACTTTTATCATCAGAAAACTGTTTAGCTAATGATTCAAAACTTTCGCCTTGATTCATTTTTTTATAAATATCATTAATTCTTTGTTTTGGATCTAAAAGTGAATCTGCTTGTTTTAAATTAATCATAATATGAGCAGCAGTAAGAGTTCCTCTAGATGGTCTTTTATTTTTTATGTTTACCACATGAAAACCAAATTGTGTTCTAAACGGTTTAGACAATTCACCTTCTGGTGTATTGTATGCAGCAGTTTCAAAACCATAAACCATTTTAAAGGCAGAGAAATAACCTAGATCCTCTAAAAAAATGGTGCTACCATTATGCATATCTGCTTTAACAACATCAAACCCTTCTTTTAAAACACGTTCTCTTAAAGCCAAAACATTATTGTATGCAGATATCGTATCTGTTGTAAATTCGTCTAAGCGTACTAAAATATGTGACGCATTAATATCTATATTGCTTCGGTTATAAGCTTCTTTAACCAAAGCCTCAGTAACCTTGTTTTCAGACAAATAATTCTTAGTTAATTGCTTTTTATAGCTCAAAAACTCGCGTTGATACTTTTTATCTTCATGAAACTTTAAGCGTCTTGCTTCCTTAAGTTTTAATTGATATTCTGTAAATAGTTTTAAATAGCCGTCGATATCCTTCTGACTTTCATCTTTTACTAAATCTAAATTTTTGTTATAAACTCTTAGAAATTCTGAAGACATTACAGGCTCATCATCTACTCTAAGAAGTACCTCATCTTTATCTTGAGAAAAAGAAGAATTAAGTGCCAATAGCACTACCAATAAACATTTAAATTTAATACTCATATTCTTTTTTTATATTGCAATACTTATAATTATTCGCTTTTATAAAGCTCAGCAAAAATAACATAAATCCATTATTTTACAAGCTGAAAGTCTTTCATTATTGATATAATTAGCCTAACAGATGTAGTAAAAATCATACCAAAGTGAAACTTTGAGAAATCTAATTCTTATTTGAACAATTAAAAACGTATAAACGTCGAAAAATTTCATCTATTGCAAGTGGGTTTCATACTTTTATAAAAATTCCCTCAATAATGAAATACACAACTGAAATCCTTATACAAAAGCCTATCGAATACGTGATACGGAAAATGGATTCTTCTGAAAACATGAAACATTGGCAAGAAGGCTTAGTTAGTACTGAACATATATCTGGCACACCTGGTATGTTTGGTGCTAAAATGAAATTGAATTATGGTTTTGGTAAACGCAAGATGGAATTGGTTGAAACAATTACCAAACAAAATTTTCCTGAAGAAATCCATGCAACATACAGCACAAAAGGCATTCGCAATATTCAACAAAACTATTTTAAAAGCACAGGAGATAGTTGTACTAAATGGATTGCTACAAACGAATTTCAACCCACTAATTTTAAAATGAATGCCATGTTATTTTTAATGCCCAAAGCATTTAAAAAGCAAACCAAAACATATATGGCAAACTTTAAAAACTTTGTAGAACAAGGAATTTCTATAACTAATGCGAAAACTAAAGTTAATTTGGGATTTTAGAGGGCCAGCTAGTTTAAAAACTGCCGAGCATCATTTAATTCACTTAAAGGAATACATTCAACTTAAAAATTTAGATATAACAATTACTGGTGTAGAAACACTAAGTGATATGCATAGTCTAGCCTATTTAGTAGTTGCGGAATCTGAAATGAAACCTATTAGAGATGCGTTGAAACCTCATAGAGGCCAGGTTTATTCTGAATAATTAAAATAGCCGCTTAAAAAACGCTTGAATAAATCGCTTTGGTGGTACTGACAAGATAATTTTTAAATCTTCAAATAATGAGGATTCTTCATCCAAAAACTTAAAAATAGTTTTGGTATTAGCCTTTTTAAACATCGATGAAAATAATGACGCACCATCTTCATTATGATTGGCCAAAACATCTAAAAATATGAGATCATAAAACCAATATTTGGTCTTTTTATGAAATTTAGACAAGTTTTTTTCTTTTTTTAGAAATAACACTAAATTTTTTGTTTTTTTAGATGCATTTTTAAAGGTATAACCTGTACTTGTTTTTGTCCAACCACCAGCTGTACCAATATTTAGAATATGTTTAGAATTTAATTTTGAAAACTTAAAGGAAGTCATTGGAATTGAACCCTTTTCTTTTTCAATGATTTCGTAGTTTACAATACCTTTTTCGCTTAAATAATCCTTTATAGCGTCTTCATAATCAACATGCTGCAATAATTTTTTTGAAAACAAGGTATATTCAAATAGTGCCGTTCTCTTATCTGATGGCAAGACATACATAAAACGTGTATTGCAGTTTTGCTCAACTTTAAAATCCATAAATGTCGCTACGGAATCATCAAAACAATCTTCTCTTGTTTTTACAAACCAACCTAAAAAATGCTGCTGTAACACAGGATACTTTTTTTGCGATTTGTACACTTCAGGATTTGGTAAACTATTAAAAAGTTTAGCACCAAAATAACGCGCTTTTTTAGTAATGACTTGCACTCCATTTTCTATTTCCGTAAAGGAGTTAACTGAATCTTCAACGAATTTAATATTAGGTTTTAGGCTAATACTGTCCCAAAGTGATTTGTAAAACTTTTCACTTCTAATCATTTTATAATTAAACGGTGAAATGGCGATGGTTTTAGAAAATGTATTACTCCCAAAGAAAATATTAGACCAGCTTTTATGTAATATATGATCCCACTCACCTGTTCCTTCTTCCCAGTAACACCAAGTTCTATCGTTACCTTTATTTTTATCTTTATCAATTATTAAGATTAACTTATCATTAAAAAAAGCATCTTGAGACATTCTATTTGCTAGCATTAAACCTGAGGCACCAGCTCCTAATATTATATAATCAGATGTAATCAAGATTGTGTATTATAGATTTTAAAATGTAAAACTAATTCATTTTCTTATGACAAGATAATAATAGGTTTGACTTTATTACAATTATAAGTATGGCCAATTAAATTTTTTAAAAAGGTGAAATTGTTTAAAGTTGACTTTAAGAAACGATAGTTAATTGCCGGGATTTAATTTGACGTTTTCATTTAAGCTTTTTATTTTTAAAAACTTGACTTTGTAAAAATTTTCAACGAACTTCGTTAACATCTGATATAAGTCATTGAAACGGACTCATATCATTAAGTTGTAGCACATTACAGAATCACACTTCATTATAAAAACCGTAACTTGCTAAACAGCTATTAACCAATTAAATATAATATTATGAAAACAAAAATGATTTTTGCACTAATTATGACTTTCGGGATTATAATTTCTGGATGCAAACAAAAGGAAAAAAAAGTTGAAGTACAAGAAGTGAAAATTGATTTAGTTAATGATGAATTTCCCGAAGCAAAACAAGAAGTAATGGAAACCTTTGGTGCAATAGCTCAAAGCATTAAAGATGGAGATTTAGATAAACTAATTTCTTTTCACGCTTACAGTCCAAAGTTTACCGAATTTAAAAATGGAGAACCTAGAAATGGTAGTAAAGCAAACGAAACTCACGAACGTAATGTTTTTGGTGCCGTAACCGAAGTTGTAAAGTTCGATGCGAAAGACTTACAGATTGCTGTTTATGGCGATGTAGCAAATTTAACCTTTCACTCTGATTTTCAGCTTAAATTCGGAGAAGACCTTGTTGTAGTAAATGACCAAATTACTTTATTATTTGTGAAAACAGATAATGGTTGGAAAATGGTTCACGAACATCATTCGCCTTTGAAAAAAATTGAAAGTTAAAAACGTGCTACAACACCGTATATAATTTATTGCTAGTTCTAGCCTACTTACGAAAATCCTCGCAGATTTTCTATTCGGTTTTTATTTGCTAGATTTAGTGCTTAAAACACGCAACAAACCATATACATCAACGTTAACGAATCTCAAAAATGCCAACATAAAAATGGCATTCAGTTTAGATACTGTTTTTATAATAATGAGGTATCTGCTCTTGCAGAAATTTATTACCTAGAATAATTAGGAGATTCATTAGTAATAGTTACATCGTGTGGATGGCTTTCGTTAATACCACTTGCTGTAATCTTTACAAAACGACCATTCTCTTTTAAAGTAGCAATATCTTTTGCACCACAATAACCCATACCAGCTCTTAAGCCACCAATAAACTGATGAATACTTTCAAACAAATCACCTTTATAAGGTACTCGTCCAACAATTCCTTCTGGTACTAATTTTTTAATATCGTCTTCTACATCTTGGAAATAACGATCTTTACTTCCTTGTTTCATAGCTTCAAGAGAACCCATTCCTCTATAAGATTTAAACTTACGACCTTCGTAGATAATAGTTTCACCAGGACTTTCTTTTGTTCCTGCTAAAAGCGACCCTAACATAACTGTATCTGCGCCAGCTGCAATGGCTTTAGGAATATCTCCTGTGTAACGAATACCTCCATCTGCAATTACAGGAACTCCCGAACCTTTAATGGCAGCTGCTACCTCTAATACAGCTGAAAATTGAGGAAAACCTACACCTGCAATTACTCTAGTTGTACAAATAGAACCAGGACCAATACCAACTTTAACAGCATCAGCTCCGGCTTCTACTAAATACTTAGCAGCTTCACCAGTTGCAATGTTACCAACAATGACATCTAATTTAGGAAATTGCAGTTTTATAGCTTTTAGAATCGTTACTACACCAACTGTATGACCATGAGCTGTATCTATAATCACGGCATCTACACCTGCTTTTACTAAAGCCTCAGTTCTATCTACTGCATCAGCTGTAACTCCTATCGCTGCTGCCACTCTTAATCTTCCATAAGTATCTTTATTGGCATTAGGCTTTTGAGTCACTTTTGTAATATCTCTAAAAGTTATTAAGCCAGCAAGTTTATAGTTATCATCTACAATAAGTAGCTTTTCAATTTTATTTTGTTGAAGAATTTTTTCAGCATCTTTTAAAGACGTACCAACTGCAGCGGTAATTAAATTTTCTGAAGTCATGACTTCAATTATTGGTCTATACATTTCGTGTTCGAAACGTAAATCTCTGTTGGTTACAATACCTTTTAGAATTCCATTATCATCAACTATAGGTATACCTCCAATGCCATGCTCTGCCATATTTTGCTTAGCATCTATGACTGTCGCTGTTAATGGTAACGTTACAGGGTCTAAAATCATTCCGCTTTCTGCTCGTTTTACCTTCCTAACCTTAGCAGCTTGTTGCGCAATAGTCATGTTTTTATGTAACACACCTATACCTCCTTCTTGTGCCATGGCAATTGCCATTTTACTTTCGGTAACCGTATCCATAGCAGCAGAAACCACTGGAATATTTATGGTAATATTTCTTGTAAATTTAGTTTGAATATTAACTTCTCGCGGAAGAACTTCAGAAAATGCTGGAACTAATAGGACGTCATCGTAAGTGAGACCTTCACCTAAGATTTTGTTTTCGTGTGCTGTCATGGCAATTAAGATATAATTGCGTGTAAAGATACTCCTTTTTATAGACCTAAGAAATTCAATTTTTAAAATAATTATTCTTTTCTATTTGCGTAAATATTATAAGTAATTGACATTCAAATTTTTATAAATTTTATTTTTATTTATTCTAAATAAGCTTTGTTAAATTAAATATAGGTTTTAAATTTGCACACTTAAATAATTACTATTTTTAATCAGTCTAAATAAATGAAATTAAAATTTGCCTTATCAATGCTAAGTTTAGTAAGTGTGTTAAAGCTAACTGCACAAGAAAAACAACAAGAAAAACCCAAAGATTCAATTCAAAAGTTAGATGAAGTTCTTATTAATTCTAATGCTATATTTGGCAATAAATACGTTGCTAAAAACCGAACAGGATCTGCATACTATGTATCTCCTGCAGAGTTAAAAAAATTCAGTTATACAGATATTAATCGTGTTTTAAGAACTATTCCTGGAGTTACGCTTTATGAAGAAGATGGATTTGGTTTAAGACCCAATATTAGCTTAAGGGGTACATCACCAGAACGTAGTGCAAAAATATCTTTAATGGAAGATGGTGTGCTTATTGCTCCTGCTCCTTATAGTGCTCCATCTGCTTATTATTTTCCGTCTGTTGCACGTATGCAAGCCGTAGAGGTATTAAAAGGAAGTAGCCAAGTGCAATATGGCCCTTTTACTACAGGTGGTGCAATTAATATGATTTCTACTCAAATACCAGATAACTTTAATGGTAAAGTGCGTGCTAGTTTAGGCAGTTTTAATACAGCAACTTTAAATGCTAAAGTTGGTGATAGCAAACCTACTTTAGGTTATATGGTGGAGTATCTTAATTTTAACTCAGATGGTTTTAAAAATCTACCAGACAATAGTAACACAGGATTTGATATTAATGAAGTTGTTGCAAAATTTAGAGTTAACTCTAAAGTAGATGCTAAATTGCAACAAGCATTAGAAGTGAAATTTCAATATTCAGATGAAGTCACAAACGAAACCTATTTGGGCCTTACAGAAGCAGATTTTGCTAATTCACCTTTTGATAGATATGCAGCATCGCAAGAAGACCAGATGAATGCTGAGCACTTACAGCTGATGCTTACACATACTTTGCAGTTTAGTAAAAACTTTAGAATTACTACTAGTGGTTATTATAATAAATTCTCTAGAAATTGGTATAAATTAGATGATGTTGTTTTTGGAGGGGAAAAAGTAAATATTGCTGATGTACTTTCCGATCCTATTACATTTCCAAACCAATTGAGTGTGCTAAGAGGTGACATAGATTCTGATGAAGATGCTTTACTTGTAAAAGCTAACAATCGTAAATATCTTTCTAAAGGCTTACAAACAAAGCTTGATTACCATTGGTATGGTGAAAACACCTTTCATGATTTAGAAATTGGGCTTCGCTATCATTATGATGAGGAAGATCGCTTTCAATGGGAAGATGGTTTTAGCATTATTAATGGTGATATGAATTTAACATCTTTAGGGGAAAGAGGTGCGCAAGGAAATAGAATTAATAGTGCAACTGCATTTGCTAGTTATGCCATGTATAAATTAAAGTACAAAAACTTAACATTAACACCTGGATTACGTTATGAAAATATAATTTTGCAGCGTGATAACTATAGTAGTGATGACCCAAACAGAACAGGTTCAGGTTTATCTTCTAGAGAAAATAAAGTTGATATTTTTATTCCTGGAATTGGTTTTAATTATGCTTTTACAAAAGAAATCTCTTTATTTGGTGGTGTACACAAAGGGTTTTCACCACCAAGCAATCAAGAAGGACAAAAGGCTGAAGAAAGTATAAATTATGAGTTAGGTTCTCGGTTTGTATTAGCTAAAGTTCGTGGTGAACTTGTAGGGTTTTATAATGACTACAGCAATTTATTAGGAAGTGATTTAGCTGCTACTGGAGGAACTGGTTCATTAGAACAGTTTAATGCAGGTGAAGTTGCTGTTAGTGGGCTTGAATTATTATTGAATTACGATTTATTATCGAAAAACACAAAGTTTAGTTTACCATTAACTCTTGGTTATACATATACAAATACAGAATTTTTAAATAGTTTTGGTAGTGATGATAGCCTTTGGGGCGAAGTTAATAAAGGAGACCAATTACCATACATACCACAACATCAGCTTAACGTTATGCTATCTTTAGAACATGCTAAATACGAATTAAACCTAAGTGGACGTTATAATGGTGAGTTTAGAACAAAAGCTGGTTCTGGAGATATTCCTAATGATGAGTTAGTAGCTTCAAACTTTATTATTGATTTCTCAGCAAAATATCATTTTTCAAAATATTTAAGTATAACTGGAAATGTTATAAATATGCTAGATGAAACTTATGCTGTTTCTAGAGTACCAACTGGTTTACGACCAGGACATCCATTTGGCGCCAATTTAGGGCTTGAGTTTACATTCTAGGAAAAAGTTAAATCAGTTGATTTTAAAAATAACGTTACTTCCTGTAAGTAGCGTTTTTTTTTTAATGATACTGAGTAAATATCTTAGTAGCTTCATTATAAGAACTCTCAAAACTCATCGCATTAAGATTATGTGCTCTTTTTTGTGTAAAATAAGATAACATTTTCTCGGTTGGCATATTACCAGTAAGCTCATCTTTTGCCATAGGGCAACCACCAAAACCCTGAATAGCACCATCAAAACGGCGGCAACCAGCTTTATAGGCTGCATCAATTTTTTCGAACCAAGATGTTGGTGTGGTGTGTAAATGTGCGCCAAATTCGATATTTGGATAAGAAGAAATTAAATTTGAAAATAAATAATCTATATTCTCAGGGTCTGAACTACCAATGGTATCACTTAATGATAAAATACCGACTCCCATTTTAGAGAGGCGTTCTGTCCACTCACCTACTATATCAACATTCCATGGATCACCATAAGGGTTTCCGAAACCCATCGAAATATAGACTACAACTTTCTTGTCTGTTTTATTTGCTATCTCTAAGATTTCAGAAAGTGTGACTACAGATTGTGCTATGGTCTTATGTGTATTTCGCATTTGAAAGTTTTCAGAAATTGAAAATGGAAATCCTAAATAATCAATTTCGGTATGTAGCGACGCATCATTTGCACCACGCGTATTAGCTATTATGGCTAATAATTTACTTTCAGTTTTACTTAAATCTAACTGTGCTAAAACCTCAGCGGTATCAACCATTTGAGGAATAGCTTTAGAAGACACAAAGCTTCCAAAATCTATTGTATCAAAGCCTACACGAAGCAGTGACTGTATGTATTGTACTTTTTTTTGAGTAGGAATAAAATCCTTTATGCCTTGCATGGCATCTCTTGGACATTCAATAAGTTTTACTGCTCTGTTCATTGCCTCAAATATAAGGCATCCCAAACCTTTTTCATAATGCTAACTTATAGTAAAATAAAAACAGCAATGCCTACAAATACCAAAATCTGAATCCATTTTAAAACCAATCCAGCATTTTTATGACTTAATGTAAAGGTTTTAATCTGTGCGGCAAGTAATGCTATTGCCGAAAAAATAATGAAAGACACTAACATAAAAATACCTCCTAATATATAAAACTGCCCTACTGTATTCATTGATTCACTAAACAGAAATCCTGGAAAAAATGCCAAAAAGAAAATGGTCACTTTTGGGTTTAGCACATTCATAAAAAATCCTTGTACAAACAGGCCTTTTAAACTTTTTTTTGGAGTAATCTCCGATTCTAAATTTAATTGCCCATCAGATTTAACAACTTTATATGCTAAAAATAAGAGGTACACAGCACCAAGCAATTTTATGATAAAAAACAAGGTTTTATTTTCTTTTATAATAACAGAAACACCAAACGCTAACAAAGTGGTATGAATAATACAACCAGTAATTAATCCACAAACCGTTGCCAATCCATAAGATTTTCCGTTTTTAATACTTTGGACCAAAACATATATATTATCGGGTCCTGGAGAAATAGCTAAAACAGAAGTTGCTAACGCAAATGATATAAGAATGTTATAATCCAATTCTAAAATTTGTACTAAAATACGCTAAAACTAAAATATTGTGTAGCGTTTGTTATTGTAAACGGCTTAAAGTAAATTTCGTTTATAAAGGCACTATGAAAAAAATTACTTTTATGTTTATTTTGCTTTTTTCAATATTCTATTCTGCGACCAAAATCGCTCAGTCAACAGCCACTTAAGACATAAATTTACAGGCACATTGAATTCTTCTCATCATGGTATATTGCCAGGATATTCTCATTGATCTAACCTAGTTGATACTAATCACATCAGGTTATCCTTTTAATTCAACAAAAAAATGTTGCTCTATCTATTACGCATAAAAACACAACACTAAGTACCAATGTTTTGAAAACACTAATAAAATAACGTAATATCCAAATCTAAATAGTACTTGCTTTATATCAGTTACAAACTCAGATAAGTTAAGTATATAATATTTTTGGTGAAAGAATGAAGGAAATCTCTTTAAATACATTAGAATGTGAAAATATTATTAATGTTTCAAATCTTAACAAAGGCGTTTATATTGTGAAATTAAAAAACACATTAGACTATATAGATAATAAAAAAGTAAGTAAATTCTTATAATTTAATGTACTTCATCTAATAATTCTATTAACAATAGTTTAATTGTATATATTAGACCTATATATTATTAGCCCAATTAACTATGAACTTACCTGAAAAATTAAAATTTAGTTATTTACTGATCTTTCTTTTTAGCATTAACATTGCTTTTGCACAAGATATCGAATGTGGATTTCAATTTACTACAGAAAATCAACGGTATTATAATTCTATCAAAGACGATATTGAATTATTAGAGCAACAATTCTTAAATAAACAACTTGAATCTAGAAGTTCTACAGCACTATCATCTGTAGCTATAAAAGCACATATAATTAGACAAACTGATGGTTCTGGAGGATTTACTGCAACTGAACTAAACAATGCTATTGCCGAAATGAATTCTATTTATGTAAATGCTGGTTTAGAATTTTACATATGTGATAGTATTAACTATATTGATAGTGATGACTATTACGATTTTGAAACCAATGATGAATCTGCTTTATTTGCAGCACATAGTGTTGCAGATATAATGAACATCTTTTTTACTGACGCTATTATAAGTAGCAGTTCTGGTGGTAGTCTTTGTGGGTATGCTCGTTTTCCTGGTGGAGCTATTACAGAAAATGTTTTAATGGCAAATAGTTGTGCTAGCAATGGTAGTACACTTTCTCATGAGGTTGGGCATTTTTTTGCCCTATCTCACACACATGGAAACAGCAATGTTGTTGGTTCTACTGAAGAATTGGTAAATGGTTCTAATTGTGATACTACAGGTGATTTTATATGCGATACACCTGCAGACCCTCAATTGGGTTATACTAATGTAAACTCTAGTTGTTTATATACTGGAATATCTCAAGATGCAAATCTTGATTTTTATCAACCAGAACCATTAAATATAATGTCTTATTCTCGTAAAGTGTGTAGAACATTATTTTCTCCAAATCAATATGCTAGAATTAACGCTATTTACAATCTAAGTAGACGAAACTTAGCTTGCCCTAGTTTTAGTGTGAATTTTTCGGCAGATGAAAAAGAAAGTTGTCAAGCAAATTTCACGGTCAACTTTACAGATTACAGTGTTGGAGCGACCTCATGGTCTTGGGATGTTGATGGAGATGATATTGCCGATTATACAACTCAAAATATATCTCATACATATAATACACTTGGTAGTTATGATGTTGTGCTTACCGTTTCTAACGGAACCGATTATTTAACTAAAGTTAAAAATGAGTATATTAAAGTTGGATCTGATGCTATAAACACACCTACTATAATCTTAAGCTTAACATTAGATGATTGGCCAGTAGAAACGTCATGGCAATTTGAAGATGGTAATGGAACAGTATTATATTCTGGCGGTCCTTATGTCGAAGGGGTTGACGATTTTACCAC
>Ga0316208_1003006_pt1 | contig 12768 bp, 10 predicted proteins | sample 3monopyrite_MG_FD_204944 | JGI IMG/M metagenome (GOLD analysis project Ga0316208, IMG submission 204944) | Microbial mat bacterial communities from mineral coupon in-situ incubated in ocean water Damariscotta River, Maine, United States -... | ecosystem: Environmental > Aquatic > Marine >... | reverse complement strand
CGGATGCCGATGATCCGGAACACGCTGAAGCAGCTCGGTGGCCGAACGTTGAACACGTCGCTGTCGCCAGACCAGTCGATTGCTCACGGGGCGACTTACTATGCCGGAATGCTGCTGACGAATAACGATTTTGCGAAATCGATTCTCAACGAAGACGTCAGCGCCCGTCTGGCCAGCATCAAACAGCAAAGTGTCAACGCTCGAGGGCTGGGCCTTCTGGTCCGCGACAAGAACGACAACAAAGTCCCGCATTATCAGATCCCCGCGAATACACCCCTTCCAACGTCGATCACTCATCAGTTTGGAACGGTGTCGCGGAACCAGCAACGAGTGCATTTGAAGATTGTCGAAAGTGGCACGAAGGCTGATGAGCAGTACGTCGAACTCGGCACCTGCATCATCGAGGACCTCCCGCCGGATCTGCCGGAGAACTCGCAGGTCGAGGTGACAATTTCATACGACGAGCAAGCTCGCGTTCACATCGCGGCAACAGACGTGGCGAGTGGCAAGCAGGCAACGACGGAGATCGTTCGTGAAGAAAGCGTCGTCGTGAAAGATGGCTTTGCGACCAGCTCGGCAGCAATTCCTGCCGCCGCTCCGGAAGTCACGGATTGGCGATCGAGCGAAATCAAGACACCGGTAACGCCGCGCAAGGAAAGCAGCAGCCCGCCGCCAACTCCAAAGAAGGCACCGGCAACGTCTAAACCGGTCAAGCCGCAACCAGTCTCTGGACAGATCGTCATCGAAGAATCCCGCACCGGCCCGGTTTCCCGTGAGATCGATCTGGGCGACGCATTGCTGGACGACGAACTCGAAGACGCAGGAATGCCGGTCCCGCTGTGTAATAAATGTGGAGAAACGCTCGATCATCGCGGAGGTTGTCCGGCCTGCTCCAAAACAAAATCGGCTCGAACTTCGTCGGGCAAACCGAGAAAACGCAAAGTCAAAGTTAGCCCGACAGACGGACGTTCGGCTTCGTCCAGTAAAAAAACGCGGAAGGGTTCGGGCGAGCAATCCAGAAAGCGAGTCAGCAGCGGCCCCAAGAGTAGTCCAGCCATCCCGCTTGACGATGACGAGATCCTTGAACTGGAATTCGCAGACCAGGCGAAGCTGAAGAAGTCATCCACTTCTGAGACACGCCGGAAGATTCAACCGAAGAAAGCTCGTTCAGGTGGGCCGTCGGTAAAAGCTCCACCGCTTCCGCCATCGCTAAACAAGAAAGACAAGTCAGCGAAATCCGGAACGCTGAAGAAGGGCGGACTTTCCGAAGACGGCGAGGAAGAGTTCTGGCAGCTCGTCGACGATTAACGCGATCAGTCAACTCTGAAGGAATTGACCACGGAAGACGCGAAATTACACGGAAGAGTTCAGCCCTGCTTTCCGTGTAATTTCGTGTCTTCCGTGGTTTGATCTATCAGAGAATCCCGAGGAAGTTACTTCAGCGCTGAGTGTGCCACTGGCTCTGCCAGTGCGAAGTTTCCCTGTGAATGCTGGTCGAAGTAAGCACTAGCGTAGCCAGTGGCACACATTGGCGGGATCATCGCAGTCCGGAAGTCTGTCGATCTTCGAGCGGATTGACCGTGATCACTCGCAGGTGGTTGATGTTGATTTCCCACGGGCCGTCGAACGATTTTGCCTTGCTCAGGAAACTCTTGAGTCGACCAATCTTCTGCTCGTCGGTGACTTCCAACGGATGATCGTTGCCCGGCGCACGCCCCCAGATGATTCGCGAACCGCCGTCCGTGTTGACGACGAAGCGAAGCTCTTCGTAGACAACTTCGGCCGTTGCTCGCGGAGGAACTTCTACCGAACGAAGTTTCCATTCGCTCCAGAAGGGAAACAGCACGACCGCTAGACGCGCCCCGGCAGTCACTCGCTCGTCGCCCCAGGCTGAGCCGACTCGGGCCAGTGGCGGAGTCGTCATGCCGGTGATCTTTGGATAGAGGTCAATGTCCGACGGCGGGAAGTCGCCAGGCGGGAGCAGAATTCCTGCGGCATCGACCGGGTAGTGGCCATCGCTGATGCTGACCATCGCGACCGGTTCTCGATATTCGAACGAAACTTCAACGCGAGCCGGCACTGAAACGCGAACCGAGACCGGCCTGGTCACCCAGGGATGCTGCTCGAACGCGGCGGCAATCTGCGCGGCGAGGTCCGGCTTCAGCACGGAAACTTCATCGGGAAGTTCTGCGGTCTCGATGACCTGATCAACAAAGGTGATCGGCACCCACCTTGGCAAATCCGGAACTTCGATATCTCGCGTTCGGAGTTTGTATTCGTCACGAGTCGACAGGTCGGGCAGCATGCGCGAAACGATCGGTGTGAGAACGACCGCCGCTCCGGCAAGGGCTCCCCACAGTAGAAGGCGAGGCTGGAAGATGACTCCCAGAATACGGTCCTTCAACGGCGGCGCCTCGGGTGGAGCGGCTTCTGCTTTCTTCCGTCGTGTCGCCTTCTTTTTCTTTTCGGCCATTGATTCCAATACCTGAGCGCGCGGGATGATTCTCACATTGCAGAATAGTTCGCTCTACTTTCAGTTCGCCGGATTTCGCGAAACCGTTGACCCGAGATGCCCATTCACCAGAAGTTTCCACCGAGTTGCGGAGTCTGGACTGACAATTCCGCCGAAAATGGCTCCGCTGATTGTGCCCGGAGTAGGTAACACAACGACTGCCCGGTCTGGGATGGGCGTTCTCGACATTGGTTTTCGTCGGCTGCCAACACCCCGGGTCTGTTTCACCTGATCTGTCGCGAGGCTATTATCCCGACCTGAAAATGTGCTGGTGCGGAGTCGCGCTGGCTGAAATCAACTGTCTCCAGACTGACGCCCTGCCATCATGTCTATCGAACAGGCTGAACAACTCAAGACAGAACTCACGGACAAGTGGGTCGTCGTTGACAAGAACATTCCCGAGCTGCGGCGGTTTGCCGGTCTGACTGGCAAGGTCAAAACCGTCAACATGAACTGCCAGGCTCTGGTCGAATTTTACGGCCAGGAAGACATCGGCTGGTACGACATCGGCACGACATTTCTGACCGTCGTCGACAAGCCAGTTGAAAAACCCAAGGCCGCTGCCGCTGCTCCGAAGGCTCCTGCCGGCGGCGCCAAGAAACCGAAAGCCGGCGGATCGCCACTCGACGCAATTCGCAAGGGCGGGACCGGCGCTAAAAAACCAGCTGGCGGTGGTTCACCTCTGGACGCGATTCGCAAAGGTGGCGGCGGAGCCAAAAAGCCAGCGGCTGGCGGTTCACCACTCGACATGATCCGCAAACAGGGAGCTCCCGGAAAAGCAGCTGACGCGCCAGCGGAAGAGGCCGCAGCAGACGCTCCTGCCGAAGCACCCGCCAAAGAAAAGAAGGCTCCGGCAGCGGACAGTGGCAAGAAGCTGTCGCCGCTTGACATGATCCGCAAGCAGGGACCGGCGAAGGGTTAGTCCTTCACCGAGGACAATTCCAGCACGAAGTAACAAAGGCCCGATTCCACCAGTTGGAATCGGGCCTTTTTTTCGTTGGCGTCGAGATGAACTCCGACGTTGGACCCTGTTCCACGAGTTTGCGGCTGAGGCAAGCTGTAACGGTTGAATCAATGAGCTGAATGAGTGGGGTTGCTATCTGCCGATCGAGGACGAAACGGAAGTTTCAATGACCCGATTGGCAAGGAAGCCTCATGGTTCTGCGCAGACTGTTCGCTGTGTGCCTGCTCGCGCTGGCTGGATGTGAAGCCGCAACCGCCGTTCTTGAAACGGTCGACGAGCTTCAGCAGAACTCGGCTCCTTCGTCGTTGACGATTTCGACCGATGCGGAAGGCGTTGCGAATGACGTGGCGACTGCGCCGCCGATCGGCAGGGCACAACCCACGATTGGTGGATCACTTCCCGGCAGCGGCGAGCCGATTTCCGTTTGCTCGTTCAACATTCAGTTTCTCGGCAACTCGCGATCACGCGACGACGCGGCGCTGGCAGACGTCGTCGCTCCGTACGACATCGTCGTCGTGCAGGAACTTGTCTCGCCGCCGTACGCCGGAACGTTCCCGGACGGCGCACCGCTAAAACCGGACGCCGAGTCTGCTGAATTCTTCGACGCGATGCGCAGTCACGGTTTTCAGTATGTCATCTCGGAAGAAGACACCGGCTCGGGAGAGAAGAATCATCGTAACGGATCATCGACCGAGTGGTGGGTCTCGTTTTACAAGCCGAATCGAGTCACCCCTGCCAACGATCTGCCGCATGGATTCCTCGCGAATGATCGATCCAACCATGATCACTTCGAAAGAGTTCCCTACGCGTTTGGCTTCCGAACTTTGGAAGCCACGCTGGACTTCGTGCTGATTTCCGTCCACCTGCAACCGGGCGACGGGCCAGCGAATCGAGCTCGCCGTTACGAAGAACTGAACGCGATTGCCGCGTGGATCGACTCGCACGATCAGGCCGAACACGACTTCATCATTCTCGGCGACATGAACATCGAGAATGCTAAGGAATTGGCGTCCGCGACGCCGCCCGGATTCATCTCGCTCAACGACGAATGCCGACCGACAAACACCAACGTCAACTCGCCGAAGCCGTACGACCACGTCATGGTCAACACAACCTGGACCAACGAAGTCGACCTGGCGTACGACATGCAGGTCATCAACCTGCTGGAAGAACTTCGCGACGACTGGCACTCCAGCGATCCTTACCCGGGCGCACCATACAACCATAACGCCTTCCGAGCCGTCTACTCAGATCATCACCCGGTGGTCTTTCACCTGACCATCCCAGCCGCCGACGACGACGAAACTGTCCGCATTGCGACGACTCAGTAGGACGGAACGATCCGTTCGCTCATTCGACACTCACTCTCGCCCTGCTTCAGCCTTGCCGATAACACCAGGTTGTGCAAACTGGTTGCGTTCTTAGCAACATCTATTGTCGGAGTGGCAGATGGCGATCACGAGTAACCGAGGTGGCTGCGCGGAATTTCAACGTGAAATGGGCGTCAGCCGTCGTGGATTTTTGAAGGCGGGCGGCCTGGGGCTGACCGGGCTGACACTGACCGATCTGTTGCGACACGAGGCGCAGGCTGGAGCGGATGCGAAGAAAGAGAACTCGGTAATTATTCTGTGGATGCGAGGCGGGCCGTCTCAACATGAGACATGGGATCCGAAAATGGACGCCCCTGCGGAATACCGCGGCGGGTTCGGAGCGACATCGACCAAGGTATCCGGGATTCAGATTGTCGATCTGTTGCCGAAGTGCGCTTCGATCATGGATAAGTGGTCGATCATTCGCAGCCTGCACCACACGAATGCCGGGCACTCCGCAGGCGATCAGATTCTGTTCACAGGGCATCCGCCAGGGCCGAGCCCCGACGTGAATATTCACCCGAGCTGCGGCTCGATCGTCTCCGAACAGCTCGGCCACCTGTCTCCCGAACTGCCTTCGTACGTGGCTATCCCGAAACAAGTGCCCGGCACAGACTCGGCGTATCTGGGAGTCGCTCATAAGCCGTTCGAAACGCTGGTCGATCCAGGCAACGATGGCCCGTTCAAGTTGAAGAATTTCTCACTGGTCGAAGGCATCAGTCAGGGCCGCTTCGATACTCGCAAAAGTCTGCTGCAAGGCTTCGACCAGTTTCGTTCTGCGGTCGACACGTCGGGGCAGATGGATTCAGTCAGCAAGTTTCACCAGAAAGCGTACGGGATTTTAAGTTCCGACAAGGCTCGCCGGGCGTTCGATCTCGACGCCGAGCCCGACGACATTCGTCAACGATACGGATTCATTCCGAGATACGACCCGGGCGATCCCAGACGCTGCAGCGCGAACGCTTTCTGTCAGCGAGTTCTGCTGGGACGACGTCTCGTTGAAGCAGGCGTTCGACTGGTCACCGTCGACTGCCGCTGGTGGGACACCCACGTGCAGGGTCTGGACTCGATGAAGAACGGCTTCCTGCCGCGTTGGGACCTGTGCTATTCGGCGCTGATCGAAGACCTTGATCAGCGAGGCATGCTCGACACAACGATGGTCGTCGCTTGGGGCGAGTTTGGTCGCACTCCGCGAATGAACAAAGAGGCGGGCCGAGACCATTACCCGAATGTCTTCAGCGCTGCTCTCGCTGGAGGACCTGTTCAAGGGGGTCGCGTCGTCGGGTCTTCCGATTCCAAAGGCGCGTTCCCGCTCGACAATCCCAAGTCACCGCAGGACGTCCTCGCGACGATGTACCGACACCTCGGCATCGACACCGAGCGACACTACCTGGACCACGGCGGCCGACCGATCATCACGCTACCATCCGGAAGTCCAATCGAAGCACTGTCCTGACCGACGGTTTGAAACTCATCATTGAATCCACAACCGGGACCTACACATGAACCAGTCTGAGATCACTTCCGAAACGCTTGCTGGCTCCATTATCTCCGTCCCGCCGCTGGCTCGGAACGCCGACTTCTCTCTGAACCATGCAGAGAACGAAAAGCTGATTCGGCATCTGGAAGGTGGAGGAGTTACGACTCTGCTCTACGGCGGGAACGCAATTCTGTACCACGTCGCTCTCAGCGAATACGCCGAGCTGTTGCAGATGATGACCGACCTTGCCGGCGACGACACACTGATGATCCCGTCGGTCGGCCCGGCTTACGGAACGATGATGGATCAGGCGGCGATCCTGCGGGAATTCAACTTTCCGACGGCCATGATTCTGCCAACCCGCGACGTTGTCACTTCCTCAGGCGTCGCATCGGCCGTCCGAAATTTCGTCGAAGCCACCTCGAAGCCAGCCGTCCTGTACATCAAGAACGACGGTTTTATCGAAATCGACGCCGCGAAGAAGTTGATGGACGACGGTCTGCTCTCGTGGATCAAGTACGCGGTCGTCCGCGAAGACACATCCAACGATCCTTACCTCCGAGAACTGGCAGACGCCGTCGGCACCGAGCGAATCGTCAGTGGAATCGGCGAACAACCGGCGATCGTCCATTTGAGAGATTTCGGCCTGAAGTGTTTCACGTCCGGCTGCGTCTGTGTTGCTCCGGGCAAGTCGATGGAAATGCTTCGAGCCATCAAGGCCGGCGATTTCGAAACTGCCGAGCAGATCCAGGCAATCTTCAAACCACTGGAAGATCTGCGAAACTCGATCAACCCTATCCGCGTCCTGCACACAGCGGTCGCCCTGTCCGGCATCGCCGACACAGGCCCGATCATCCCGTTGATGTCAGAACTCAACGACTCCGACCGGCCAGCGATTCAATCCGCGGCAGGGACGCTCCTTGAATTCGAGCAAACTTCAATTGTGGGTTCTTAAGGTCTAGAACGCGTCGAGATTGCTCAAGCCGGCCAGACCTTCCTCGAATTCAGTCATTTCAACTTCCGTGGCCAACCGATTCGGATCACCAGTTCATCCTGCCCCGAAAAAACGGTCCGGAGAACAGAATGCCGTTTCAGGTACGGATCCAAACGACGGTCGGCTCGGACTCGTCCGGCGATTTGCGAGATGCCCCAGATCAATGGAAGCATCAAGAACGCGGCAAAGACTCGTGTTAGAACTAGAATCGGTAGTCCGATTCCGATAGCCGCGATCAATCCAAGGAAAAGTAGCGATCGACCAACGATCGCTCGCCACTTGAATTCGCGACTGCATTCTCCACAAAACCGAAAGGGAATCGTCAGTCTCATCCATTGTTCATCAGCGCTGAAGTCAAATGACACGCCAGTCAGGCCACCGTGAAAAGGTAAGTCTGGAGAGATTCGTTCCTTCAGAAAACGTGTCTTGACTGGATACTCGACTGTCGCGTGCTGACCGCACTTTATACACGTGCCGTCAAATGGATGTCTTGATTCCTGAATCGCCGCTAACAGTCGGGACGTCGAATCAAGGTAAGGATTGGACTCGCCATCCAGCATTCTGAGCTTCGCGAGGGACGGAATCCTGTTGGATTCGCCGCATCCAGGACATGCCTTCGAAGACCCAGCTTCGAATTCTTCTACATCGATTGGTACGCCGCACGAACATTCAATGGTTGGCATGCTAATACGGGCCCTGATCAACGATTTAATGATCGTGTCGAATTCGAATCAGTCGCGTTGTGCAATTTACGAAGTGGTCTTGTTTGTAAATCCTGACACGGTTGATCGTTTGACCCGAAGCCGCAGGCGAAGGTGCGATTTTCGTTCAGAAACGCCTTCGCCTACGGCTTCGGGTCAAACAGACTTTCCATGCCAACCTTCTGAGGATTTACGAAACCGACCACTAAGTTACAACAATTGACATGCTACTCTTCAATTGCCGCCGCCGCGATTGTTCCGATGCGGCCGGCGAGTGAGTTGACTGAGCCCTTCCCGTTGGGGTGGACGCGGTTGCTCAGAAAGATGACGAACATTTCCTGCTCTGGGTCGATCCAGAGTGCCGTGCCGGTGAAGCCGCCGTGGCCAAACGCCTGCTCGGAGAACAGGTCGCCGCGATTGGACGAGTAGCCGGTTCGGCGGTCCCAGCCCAACGTCCGGACGCCGCTCGACACTTCCTGCGAGGTCTGCATCAACTGGCAAGATTCAGGTTTCAGGATCCGTGTTTCGCCAAGCGAGCCATCGTTCACCAGCATCTGAGCATAGCGAGCCAGGTCTTCCGCTGTGGAGAACAGACCGGCATGCCCGGCAACTCCGCCCAACTTGCAGGCTCGCGGATCGTGGACTTCTCCACGCATCCACTCGCCGTTTCGCTCTTGAGTTGGTGCCGCTCGTTTCTTGAGGGCCGAGTCGGGATTGAAACCGGTCTCCGACATTCCCAGCGGGGTGAAGATGCGCTCTTGCGAGAATTCATTCAGCGGTTTTCCGGAAACTCGTTCAACAATTTCTCCCAGCACGATGAATCCCACATCGCTGTACATGAACCGCGTCCCCGGTTCCGCTCGCAGGTCGAGTTCATGAATGCGGCGGAAGGCGTCGGCGCGGCCGTTCTCGTAATCCTTGATCGAATTGTCAGGCAACAGACCACTCTGATGCGTGAGTAACTGACGAATCGTGATGACTTCTTTACCGTTGACGGCGAACTCCGGGATGTATTTCGCTGCTGGGGCGTCGAGTTCGACAAGGCCGTCCTCGATCAGCAGCATGATGCTGGTCGCCGTGGCGATCGGTTTGGTTAACGAGGCCAGATCGAAAACCGTGTCAGTCGTCATCGGAACGACGTCCGGTTTTACCTGCCGCGAGCCGTAGCTCTTCAGCCACGCAATACGACCTCGATACCCAACAAGCACGACGCAACCGGGCATCCTTTCGTAGCGTAATCCTTCTGCGACGACGTCGTCGATCGCTGCCAGTCGCGCGCCGTCCAATCCGCATTCTGCGGGTTCACATTCAGCAAGCTCTGGCGGTTCGGCCGATGCCGCGCCGACAAGAAACGTCAGCAGGCAAATACTCATCGCCGACCGGATCACGATGTCATCGCTCATCTCGAATTCCCACTCGAAACAAAGTTGCCAGGGCGCCAAAGAAAAAGCGTCTGGAATGCTGAATAGCAATTTCCAGACGCTCAAGCGACTGAGTAGCAGATTAATGAGTTGTTCTATCGAACCAGCCGAGGCTGATCACCGCCTCTTCCGATGCCTCGATAGATTTCAAACAAGCCATCGAAGTCACCATCGGTGACATGGTAATACTGACCGTCGGTTGTGTCAGCCGCGTCTTCGATCGCTGTTGATTGAGCGTTCTGCCCGAGCGTAATTCCGTGAATGATGATGTCGTTCTGGTCGGCCAGATCGGCGTAATAGTAGATTGAGTCGATCGGATTTGCTCCCGGTGGCTCAGTTTCGTTGGCCTGCCCGTCCGTCATCAGGACCATGACCTGTTCGACCTTGTTGCCGAGTTCGTCGTACCGTGGATTCGCAATGAACTCTTCGATGGCCACTCGCATGCCGCCACCAATGCAGGTTGTCGAGGCATAAAGATTCGGAATGAGCTGAGGAATTCTTGCTCGCACCGGCTGGAAGTTCGTAAGAAGTTGGCGCTCTAACCGCCCCGAAAGCCGGGTCTCCCCACCGCCGCCGTTCCCGCCGCCGCCGTTCCCACCGCCGCCGTTCCCGCCGCCGTTCCCGCCGCCGCCGTTCCCGCCGCCGCCGTTCCCGCCGCCGCCGTTCCCGCCGCCGCCGTTCCCGCCGTTCCCGCCGTTGTTGCCACCACCGTTGTTGCCCCCACGGTTGTTGCCGCCGCCGTTCCCGCCGCCGTTGTTGCCACCGCCGTTGTTGCCCCCACGGTTGTTGCCGCCGCCGTTCCCGCCGCCGCCGTTCCCGCCACCGTTGTTGCCGCCACCGTTGTTGCCGCCACCGTTGTTGCCACCGCCGTTGTTGCCCCCACGGTTGTTGCCCCCACGGTTGTTGCCCCCGCGGTTGTTGCCCCCACGGTTGTTCCCGCCACGGAATTGTGCCGAGATTCCGTCACCAATACTCGGAAGACTGGCGATCAGATTACCACTGGAAGGAGATGGTCCTGTAAGACTCGTAATTCCCCCTCCGTTGCCTCTGCCTGTGTTGTTGCCGCTTCCTCCGCCGTTGTTGACCAGAACTGGATAGCTGTAGACGGCGAGTCCAAGGCGATCGTCGGTACCGAGCTCGTCAATCAGCACAAACGCAGCGGCTCGAGTCATCGTCATTCGGTTGTAAGACGACATTGACCCTGAGCAGTCGATAACGAGCATGACATCGCGCATTCTCGTTCGGCCGATCACCGCGATGGCCTGGTCAGCGACCTCGTGCTTGCCATCTCCAAGGACCGGCGCAAAGAACAAATTGACGGCGTTCTGGCGAGCGTTGCTCAGTTTACCACTGACTCTGACCGCATTGGCCAGAGTCAAATCGCTACCGGTGAATGGAGTAAACTGCCCACTCACCTCATCCCAGTTTCCGATCTCGACATCACTGCTGCGTTGAAGAGTCAGGTTTTGTCCATTCACCTGGTTGGCTGCGGCAAGATCGACTGCGGCGTCAATTACCTGATCCTGTCCGCCATCCGGCGCGAGCTGTAGTTCCTGAGCGGCGGCCAGTGCTGCACCGTCGACGGCCGACTGCATCTCCTGATTGACGAGCACGATATAGCCGAAGTCGACCGAGAATGTTGCAAAGGCCAGAATGACGATCATGAAGACTGCGGCCAGGATCATGATGGATCCGCGCCGTGAGACTGAATCATCGCGCCGAAACTCTCGAAGTGATCTCATCGTGTCTGTCCTCAGAAAAGGATGCGGTCCGGTCGCGACTGTAAAAATCCGTCACTTAATCTCTAGGCCACGCTTTTGGAGCCTGTCGTCCTGCCGTTGTCGAAATTCGTCTGTGGAGGTGTAAACCGCAGAGCATGAGGCCGGTCTGTCAGGTCGGTAAGGCCACTGCAGGCTGCCCTCTGTGACCTTAAAGTCAGCAAAGATGTGCTGATCCGGCCAGCCGGATCCCGTCAGGAAGACGGCAAACGAAACCTTCTGTGGCTGCATTGAGTACCCAGACCTATGATGGTTCGTGTGCGCAAACGTTCTGAAGAGCCTGACGAGACTCGTTAACGCTTGATCGGAAACTTCGACAATTCAATGGCCAGCCTCCGATGACCAGCGAAGGATCATCTCCCGATCAGAAGAAGTCAGCAGCGAGCGACAGCTCGTTGCCTGCGCCGGGATTGCCGGCAGCGGACGATCCCAACCTCGCACAGACAGACGAACTCTCTTCCGCGTCGCTGCAGGAAATGCACGAACGGGCGACGCAGCAGCAATCAGAACGCGCCAGTGCTCAGCAAGGAACGCCGGCCACACCGGACCTCACAACAACTCAGTCGCAAATGGCAGCCGTTTCCGGGACGCAGACGCGACTTGATTCCAATGCCGGAATAAGTGGCGAGCAAACGCTCGCCCAGACTCTGGTTCCCTCGGCGTCAGACAGCAGGGCCGTCGACCTGAGTGATTGCACGCTGGGAGAATTCCGAATCCTTCGCACGCTTGGTTCCGGCGGGATGGCTCAGGTTTACCTGGCCGAGCAGACGTCGCTCAAACGCAACGTCGCCATCAAGGTCATGCGGTCTGACTTCGGCAGCGACGAGACTCACCGCAAACGTTTCGAGCACGAAGCCCGCGCCGCCGCCGGGCTCAATCATCCCAACATCGTGCAGGTGTTCGCGGTCGGCGAAGAAGAGAATATTCAGTACATCGCGCAGGAGTACGTTCAGGGAGCCAACCTGCGGCAGTACCTTCAGAAGAAAAAGCCGCCGACCGCTCACATCGCCATGCACCTGATGAAGCAGGTCAGCTCGGCACTGCACGCGGCTCATCAGGCTGGGATCGTCCATCGAGACATCAAGCCGGAAAACATCATGGTGACTCGTCGGATGGTCGCCAAAGTGACGGACTTCGGTCTGGCACAACTGACGCTCGGCGGCGAACGCGTCAATCTGACTCAAATGGGAGTCACGATGGGCACGCCCCTCTACATGAGCCCCGAACAGGTCAATGGAGCCGCCGTCGACGCTCGCAGCGATCTGTACTCGATGGGCGTCACGTTTTACCACCTGCTCTCTGGCAGCCCGCCCTTTCGAGCGGCAACCGCGTTTGCTCTGGCTTACAAACATCTCAACGAAGACGCGCTGCCTCTGCAGGATCTGAGACCGGACCTCCCGCCGTCGCTGATCAAAGTCGTGCATCGTTTGATGTCAAAAGATCCCGCCGAACGATTCCAGGATGCCCGCGCGGTGCTGACCGAACTGAAGCGGATCGAAAAGTCCGGCGAGACTGGTGGCAGCTTCGAAAATACCGAGGAAGCTCAGC
>Ga0316208_1003005_pt1 | contig 12769 bp, 11 predicted proteins | sample 3monopyrite_MG_FD_204944 | JGI IMG/M metagenome (GOLD analysis project Ga0316208, IMG submission 204944) | Microbial mat bacterial communities from mineral coupon in-situ incubated in ocean water Damariscotta River, Maine, United States -... | ecosystem: Environmental > Aquatic > Marine >... | reverse complement strand
ATACTTTCCAGTACTAAGTTCGGCTAAAATTTTTAATTTGAAAGGTTCGCTGTAACGTCTGGTTACTCTGTCATTTTTATACATAATGTTTAAAATTATGTAGCCTTTATTCAGGACGAGTCAAAATTAATGGCAACGGTCTTGTATAAGATTAGTTGCGTGTTTTAAGCACCTAATTTAGCAAATACAAACCAAATAGAAAATCCGCGAGGATTTTCGTAAGTAGGCTTGCACTAGCAATTAATTTTATACGATGTTACCTGCTGGCTTTTCATTCCGCAAACTGGCTAGCGTTGGCAAAGACATACTCTTTTACAGTTTTGGTGAAGCTTGGATGATGCGACTGTAAATGTGTATGGCTTTCAGCGTTGGCTATTCCGCAACGTCAATTATTTCATTCTGTTTATATAAATTCGGTAAAAAACCAGACTTTATTCTAAATTGACTTCGTTTCTTAATTTTAGGTTTGGTAGAAATATTTTCCAATTTAATTCCTGGGTCGTAATAAATATTTCCAATAGCCATTTGCGATAGAAATAGCTGAAAATCAGTTCCAGTTCCTAATATGATTTCATTACCATATTTATATTTTCTTTCAGGTTTTATTTCTGATAATGATGGAACATAACAAGCTTGATTGTGTTTTCTGTTCCAATGTTTTAACATTGAAGAAAAACTCCAAGACGCGGTTTCATTTCCTTTTTCGTCTAATAATGCAATTCTGCCATTCGTGTTCCGTATTTTTCCGCGTTCAACGTCAAATCCAATTAGTTGCATTGTTAAATCTGTGAGATGATGTTTTTCTCCAACTTTGTGAACTCCACCAAAGTTTAATCTATCTGGTATACCATTTTTATCTTTGTAGCCGTAATTTCTAACGAAATATTCAGCACCTTCTGTTTTATATATTCCATCTGTTGGCTCTGGTGTCATTAAAGTTATGACTTTAGATTTTGTACGATTAAAATTAGCAACTCCAAATTGTTTAACTTCCCAACCCATAAAATCAGGTTCAGAATATCCATTTGGTGTAACTCCTAATTCTGCTTCCAAAGTATAACCACCACAATTAGGGGCTCGACAATCCATTATATTTCCATTACTATCTAACCTTTTTGAATCAATCCAACCTAGTTCGTGAATGCGTTTAAGTTCTCCGAGTAAAACAGCTCGATTGTTTTTAGCTTTTGGTAAATCTATTACAGAGAAAACTCCGTGAACAGAATCAAATTCGGTTTTATTAAATTCATTTGCAATTTCTGAATCTGGCGAAGTTACATAGCCTAAAATTGTTCCATTTTGAGCAACCGAAAAGAAAAGTAGTCTACCAGCTAATCTTTTTGTCATTAATTCGGAAGGTGCTTTTTGACACCTTGCTAGAAAGCCAGAAAAGCGTACTTCTGGGTATTTTGGGTAGAGGATGAGTTGTGCTTGTGGTGCTGGAAAAATTGAACCTTCGTCATTAATCCACGAAAAATTAATTTTTGCTTTAAATCTTTCTTTATTCCAATCTCCTGCTTCTTCGGTTTCAATTTCGGATAGTGGTAATATATTTAAGATTTCAAAACTGCCACCAAAATAAACTTGATTTTTAGAATTGTCATTTGGTGCAAGAGTTTTTACATAAACTTTCTTACATCCATTATTGATGAACAGCGATTTTAGATTGGTTAGATTCATTAATTTTTGAAAGTTCTTTTACAATATTTTTTGCAACAGCTTGTATTAAAGGTGTTACAACTGAATTGCCGAATTGTTTATATGCTTGGTTGTTTGAAACGGGAATAATGAATTTATCTGGAAATCCTTGAAGTCTTGCACATTCTCTTGGTGTTAATCTTCTTGGATTTTTACCTTTTTGTGGAATTAAGACTTCGGAACCATCTTTATAATATCTTGCACTAATAGTTCTTGAAATACCATTCAAATCAGTCATTCCAAAACCAAAACCGTTTCCTTTAGCTTTATGTTTTCTAGAGTGTTCTTGAAGATAGCTCCAAAGTTTGTCCGACAATGTATATTTGTCATCTACTTTTGGTTCAAGTATATCTCTAAAAATGAAATTAGATTCTTGTGGGTCTGGAAATTCAAAGGTTTCTTTTCCTTTGAAAATTGATTTTTTGAAACCTACAATAATTATTCTTTCTCGATTTTGAGGAACATAATGTTTGCCATTTAAAATTTTGAAATGAACGTTATAGCCTAATTTCTCTAAAGTGCTAATTATAACTTTAAAAGTTTTCTTTTTATCGTGGGAAACAAGATTTTTTACATTTTCAAGCATAAAAGTTTTTGGCTTTTTATGTTTGATAATTCTTGCAATGTCAAAAAATAAAGTTCCCTGGGTTTCATCTAAAAAACCGTGTGCTCTACCCAAAGAATTTTTCTTTGAAACTCCTGCAATTGAAAAAGGCTGACAGGGAAAGCCACCTAATAAAATATCGTGGTCTGGAATATCTTTTTCCGAAATTTGTGTTATGTCTCCAAATGGCACTTCTCCAAAATTCGCTTCGTAGGTTTTTTTTGCGTAATTGTCCCATTCACTTGTAAATACACACTTTCCACCATTATTTTGATAAGCTAATCTTATTCCTCCAATTCCAGCAAAAAGGTCGATAAACTTAAATGTTGGGTTTTCAGTTGGCGGAAATGGAATGTCCCATTTTATTGGTAAATAATATTGAAAGTCTGGTTCTTCTGCAATATTTAATTCTTCGTGAAGTTCGGTCAAATATTCAGTTGCAGACGGTCTGAAATATTGAGAAACACCATTTTCGTGATTCTGAAAAAAGTGTGTCAAATGTGCCAAATCATTAGTAGTTTTCTTATCTACAACGATTTGAAGCTTATCTTTTATGTCCGAATATTTTTTTACCATAATTAATCTGTAAAGTAACGAAAATTTAGGATAGATTCTATTCTTTTATATTTCGTTTTTTCACAATCTTATGAACGTGTGTGAGCGTTGGAAAAAGGCAAGCTCTTTTTATTTTTTGAGGCACGAAAAAAATGAAATGTGCTTGACTGTGCGTTGGCTTTTCAGCTTGCAGGTAACGGTTAGTATAAGCGTAGTAGCGGATTTAGAGAAACAAAATTTTCAATTTATCTCTAACTTTATTCAAAGATATGAACTTTGAATTTAGTACTAAACCGCTATTACGTTTATACATTGTTGGTAGCAGTGATTATTTAATCGTCATCATCGTGTTCATCATTTTCACCACCGTTAAATATTCCATTATCATTATTCACATTAGTTGTTCTTATTTCAGAATGTCTAATTTCTCCACCTGTACTTCCTACTTTCGCAAAAAGTCCAAATGTTCCTAATGAAACTACAAGTGTAATTAAACTCAAAGTTTTTGCAAACGATAACTTTTTGATAATCGCAAAAAAGTTAATAATTGACAAAATTCCTAAAAGTCCCATTAACCATATTGCTTTTTCAGCAAGTTCTTCGTGGTTTTCAATTAGTTGTTCCGAAACACCTGCGATATGCTCAACGGTTTCTTCGGCTTCTTCGCCTGTTAGAAAAACAGGTATTGTTAAAATAGCCATTAATATAAAAGTTGCTAATGCTACCTTTTTTATATCATCATTTTTGGCAAATTGTCCATAAGCCAAAATTCCGATTCCGATTATTGTTCCCACTATTGGGAAATGTGTTAATATTAAATGCAAATGTGTTGCGTCCATAATTTTAAATTTTATTTTTTGTTATTATTCTATTTTAAATACTGAATTGATTAGGTCAATATAGGTGGCCCCCTTAATCCATTCAGTTTAACAAAAAGTAATCTGTTAAAATTATTGGTATTCCATTTTACTATTTTTTTCGCTACTATTTTTCCAACTATTGAAGTTGTGTAATCGAATATGGCAACTTTTGGATACTTATGTTTGGAATCTATTTTCTTAACACTTTCATATTTGGCAAAAATGAGATTGTCTAAACTCTCATCATCACTCTCGTGAAAGGCAAGGCTTATAATTCCAATTAATGAATTTGATTCTTTATGAAGTTTAAAATGTTCTTCTACCGTTAATTTGTCTGAATGAGGATGTGGAATAACAGCGTGAAGAGTAATTATTACTAAAACAGCTCTAAATAATATGTATTTTAATATTTTACTCATTCATTTTGTTTTTTCGCTCATTGCTACCAACGGTTAGGCTAGGGTTTCGGCGTGGAAAATGTCGGAGACTTTTCCGCTGTAGAAACTTAGCCGAGTAAATATACAAATAACTTTGAGTTTGAAAATAAAGCCACGCTGAACTTTAGCCATTGTTAGCTTTAGTTTTTTATATCTCGTCCGTTCATTTCGTCCAGTTTTTCAAACGAATTCTTTAGTCTTGCAGTCAATTTATCTATATCAGCTGTTTTTCCAGTTAATTTCATTTCAAAGTTATCCACTCTAACTTTTGATTTGTCAATTTCAGATTTATTTATATAAGCAAAAGCAAGAGTTATTTCCTGTTCAGCATCATTTTCTTGAAACATTTCCTTTACCATATTCCAATCAAAATTTTTCAATTCGTCAAGGTTTTCTGTTTCCACTTTTAATTCAGTTACGGCAGTTTTTGTTTTAATTGCTTTGTTTTTTTCGGTTTGTGCGTAAGTCGCAAAAGTCATTAATGATAAAATTCCGAGTAAAATGTTTTTTGTTTTCATAATTTTTCGTTTTGTGTTTTAATTAAAGCTAACGTTAAGTATAAGAAACGTAGGGCAGGTGATAAATACTTTCGTTTCGGTTTATTACTTAGCTAAATATAAATATTTTGCTTTTATCTTTTTTCTCTTAAATGCCAAATTTTATATTTAGCGAACTTTGTAAATGCACACAGACCTGCAGTTTAGCACAAACGCCCTATGTTTTTTATACATTGTTAGGTGTCTGGCTTTTCTTTCCGCAAACTTGCTAGCGTTAGCGTGAAAGCTCTTTTAAATTTGTGAGGCACGAGCAAACTTTAAATGTGCTTGAACTTGCGTTGGCTTTACTCCAAATGTTTTTTTAGAACAGCTTCTTTAAGTTTTGGTATTTCTGCTATTTGTTTTTCTAAAGCTTTTATTTTAGTTTCTGTTTTTTCAATTTCAGTAACTATTTTTTCTTGCTCTTTTAGAGTTGGTAAAGGAATTTTAAATTCCTCTAATTGTAATTTTGTAATGGATTCTCTAGAAGTTCCACCACCTCCAATTTCTAATAATTGAGCTTTAATTAAAGAGCTAACCAAAGTTATTTGGACATATTTAGGCAATGCTTTTTCATTTGTTCTAATGATAGAAACGTGCTGATTTACTCTTGCAGGAAGGTATTTGTCTTCTACAATACAACATCTTGCAATGGAAGCTCCTGTAATATTAAATAAAATGTCGTTTTTCTCTATAGTAACATTGTCTAATTTTTTGGCTTGTTGTTCATTTATAAAAGCTAATCCTTTTTTTACAAAACCGTGGTCATAAATGTTCTGACTTCTTATTAAACTGATTCCACTACTTTGGTAAGAACCCTTACCGCCTCTTGGAGTTGAACCGCTACCAATTTTAGTAGTTATATCTTCTAACTTAGTTAATTTTCCGGTAGATTTTAATAGAATATCACTAATATCATTTCTTAATTTGTTAATGTCTTCGACAGCCTTTTGTTCTTTCTTTTCTAGTTTTTCTATTTCCGTAACTATTTTTTCTTGAATGTTTTTTGGCGGAAAAGGGATTTTAATTTCCGCCATTACATTGTTCATTAGTTTTGGATTTGCAACTTTAACCACATAGTCATTAGTGTAGTTAGGAAGTGCAAATGCAAGATATTGCATATTAATATTACCTGATTTTGCCTTTAATGTACCACAAACATTAGTACAGTTAAATTTACCATTTCTATGAAATACGCTACCTGCATAAATGCCATCTGTTGTCCAAGTTGCATATTCTCCTTCAAAATCATACGTGTTTAAATATCCAAATATTCCATTATTTGAAGTTTGAGAAGAATAGACAGGAAACTCACCAAAATTCGATTCTATTTCTTTTTTATTGATAACTCTTCCTCTGCCAATTTCACATATATCTTTGATTTTGATAATATTCCATTTGCTTTCAATTTTTACTTTTTTTTTGGCAGAAAGCGAAATGTTTTTTTCAAAATCTATTCGGTCAAAAGTTAGCATATCTACCAAGTTTTGATAGCTAATATTTTCTTTTAAATTGTCTTCAATTTCTAAATCAAAGTTACCTTTAAAAGCATTATAAATATAAGTGCTTGCTTTTTCTGGGTTTTCAAAAGTATCAGCATCATACAACTGTGTACAATCATCAATTGATTTACTACGTTGCATTGGATGAATACCTTCGCTTCCTCTACGGTTGCTAAATTCGTAACCTAAAAATGCTTTTTCTTTATTCTTTTCGCCTGTTTTTATTAAAACTACCTTTTGTTTGAGTGTTAAAATAAAATAGAGTAATTTATCTTGCTCTAAAGCTAAAATGTTTGTCCATTTTTCTTGTTCGTTTTTGGCTTTTACTTTCTTTTCGTACTCTTGGTATATTTCGTGATTCTTGATAGTACCGTTTGGTAATTTTAGCAAAAAGGTTTTATAATCTTCAAATGAAATATTCTCCCAAACGTGAGCAATGTATTTTTGTAATGGATTTTCTATACCGTTAATTGTAACATCTTGTAGATTAGTGAAAAGTTTTTTTACAGCTTCTTCAATATTAAAAGCATCTGCATTATTTCTACGTCTTAAAAATAGGGTAACTGTATTAGTTCCTGTAGCCATAAACGTATTAGAACCCATTTCTGTAAAGGCTAAAACATCAAAATATTTTAATATAATTTCTCTTGTTTGTGTATAAATACCCGCATTACTTAAAATACTGCTTGGTAAAATAATACCCGCAACTCCGCCATCTTTTAACAATTGTTTTGTACGCTCAATAAACAAACATTCTATCTCACTACTTTGGTCTGTTAATCTATCGTATAAATCAAATGCTTTTTTGGATTTTTCTTCATTCATTTGACCTTTAAAAGCAGAAACAGAATAAGGTGGATTTGAAATAATTACATCAAACTGCTTATTGTCTTGTGGATAAGTCTTGTCAGTTTCTTTTAGTAAATCTTTAAATTCAGTAGAAGTAGAAAAATCACCTAATCCATCACCGTGAATTACTTTTGCCAAACCATCTCCGTGTAAATAACAACTTACCTTGGCGGTTTTTACTAAACGATAATCTTTTTCAATTCCATAAACATAGTCTTCTGCCCAATCAAATTGGTCTTCTTTCCATTTCTTTATGGCTCTTTTGGTAGTTGGATTAAATTTATTTTCGTCTAAAGAATCAATATGCTTTTGAACTTCCTCCATTGATTCCGTAATGAAATGTCCACTTCCTGCTGCATAATCAATTATTGTTGGAAGTAAATCATTCTTATTTCCCTCTTCAATTTTTTTATCTGTAATTTCAGGAAATGGAAGACTTTTAATAATAAAACGAGCAATTGGCACAGGAGTAAAGAACTGTCCAGATTCTTGCTTTAGTCCAGTTGTTAAAAGCAACTCAAAGAAATCGCTTAAAAATTGTTGTCGATAGTTATATCGTATTTGATATACCTGCAATAATTCAACAACTTCTTTTACAACTTTTGCATTTTCTTCAAATGAATCATCATCATAGACTTCTTTAATCGCAAATTCATTGTTCTTTTTAAGACGAATTTCTGTTAATATTTCTTTGAATTTTTCCTTGTACTGTTCTTCAACTTGTAGAAATTGTTTATCAAATTCGGAATCACTTACATCTGTGACTTTTTTTTCTAAAAGCTCCAACATTCCTCTGTTGTATAGGTCTGTTAGCCTTTTTTGAAAAGAAATATGATTGTCTTGTCCTTCAATCCATTGAAAATGGAGTGGTTCGTTTTCATTTCTGTTTTCGTCTACTATTTTACACAAAAACAAAGTGAATATTTTATTAAAAGCATTAGGCTTGTCTGAAACAACATTGTGTCGTAGAATTTCTAAAAAGCGATTAAATATAAAACTACTATCCTCTTGTTTTAAAACTTCTAAATCTTTTTTAGTTAACGACTTACTTTTAAACTCGTATGGTGTTACCCAGCTTTCAAATACGCCATTTGTTTTAGGTAGTTTATTCCAGCGTTCAAAAAAATCTTTTACATTTCCTGTTTGTCTGTAATCGTCTTCAATTTTTACAATTTCATTTCTAAATTGAATTTGATTTCCGTTCAATTCAGAAGCATACAGCATAATAATATCAGCATCTTTATCTTGCTGAAAGTAAGTAAATAATTGACCTCCGTTTCTCTCTAAATTTTTAAATTCTTTATCAAATTCTGTTCCCCAAGTTTTACACTCTATCATTAAATAGGCAGAACCATTATCACGAGTAACTAAAACATCCAAACGACCACTTGTTCCGTGTCCAGTTTTCCAAGTTTTTTCTAAAGTTATATTTTGTGGTTTATACCCTTTTTCAAGTAACCTATCTACACATTCTAAAACAACCCAGTTTTCAGCTTGTGCAAAATTCTGTGTAGTTTTGCTTTCGGCTTTAATTTTGTTACCGAAATTGAAAAATTCTTTTTCAAAATCTATTTCAATAGCGTATTTACCATACTTCTTTTGAAATATTCCAGAAGTATTTTCTTTAGGTGTAAATCCTAATGCTTGTATGAGTTTTTTATATTTCATAATAATTAGAATTTTATTTTTCCTTGTTTCGCATTAACTTCTTTCAGGTAATTGGTCTGGTTTTCTGCAACTGTGAAAACGTTTTCAGAACAGTTATATTCATAGGCTTCTTTTGCGAACTTATCTCCAAAATAAAGGTCTTTTAGGACTTTATAATCCATTTCGAAAAGTTCAGATAATAATTCCAATTTTGAAACAGAAAATTTCTTTCTATCATTTTCAATACCACTAATTGCAGGAGTATTAATTTTAATTAAAGCCCCAAATTCGGTTTGACTCCAACCTTTTTTCTCTCGTTCTGTCTTTATGAACTTTCCGAAACTTCCCATTTTAGAGTATTATGTATTTCTGTTTTATCTATTTTGGGTAAAGTTACTATTTTTATTTGCATAAGCAATTTTTGTTAAATATAAAAATCACACTATTTTTTTCGGGTGGTGGTGGGGAAGAGAAAGCTCTTTTTATTTTGTGAGGTACGAGCAAAATGAAATGTGCTTGAACGTGCGGTGGCTCTTTTTTCAGCTTGCACCTAACGGTTTGTGTATGAAGCGTTGGGCGTTTATATGCACCTCATTTTCAGTTTATCTCATAGATTTTTAAATTCGCTAACTTTAACTTAATCACTTATTGCCCAATGATTTATACACTTTGTTATGGGCTTTTAATTTTGTTTGTATCGTTTTCTTTATATTCCAAATTGTCGTTCAACTCTTTTATAAATGATAAAGGTTCGAATAATTCTTCTATATGAAAAACACCTGACTCAAATGATGAAGTATAGAGTTTTTCAGCAACTTTCGATGCAACAAGTCCAGTAGTTTTTCCTTGTCCGTTTCCAACTATCGAACATTCAAATAAGACACCTTTGTCTTGATTTTCAGCTGCTTCTACTTTTAGAGCGAATTGATCTGTTCCAAACTTGAAAACTTTAAATGTTTTGATTAATAAATCTTGAACAGACTTTAATTTAAATAACTTTCTAATAACAGTCTTTTTTATTAAAGCATACAACTTGGTCATATAAGCGGAATCAAAACACATTCGTGTAGACACTGATGTTATGTTTAAAGTTTTAGGAATTACGTGTTGGTCTGAAAAGTTTGAGCGATACGCTGTTCTTTTACCAATACTTTTTGGAAATAAAGTTTGTTTACCATTTTCAAAACTGCGGACTCTCAACCTTTCACCATTTTCAAAAATATAATACACATCATTGAAGTCTTTAAATGTCCAACGGTATGCTGCCTCTCCATGTTTTTCTCCCAATCCGAGTAATATGTAAATATCTGCAGATTGAATGTTTTTAAACATCATTTTACAGCGTTTTGTTAATAGGTTGGTAAGTCCAGGTGCAAGACCTACACTTAAAATTACGGTTGAGTTATGCTTTTTTGCTACATTATTTAAATTTTCTATTTGAGAAAGAAAATCATAATTTGCAGTTATATCAACATAATTAATCCCTCTTTCAATACATTGAGTTACAAAATCAATGTTTGTTTGGTCAATGCACATAATGACGAGATGAACATCATTAAGGCGTTTATCATTTTCAGAAATAGAACTAACGTCTAATTCCATTGGTATTACTTTATGATTTAAGATTGAGGATTGTGCTTTTGCCTTTTCAAGATTTCTTCCAGCAACTATAACCTTTTTTGGAAACATTTCACTTAACGTTGATAAAATAATTTTACCAACTGCACCATATCCACCAACTATTAATATTTTCCCTTTTGAAGTCATTATTTATAACAGTATTCTATTTTTTTTTCGTCTAATTGCCCATAACGGGATTTTATATGATTTGTGCGACTGGAAAATCGGAGATTTTTCGGTTGGAGCAAATCGTTTGTTGAATATTTGTCGTTTGTACTAGTTCAAATTTAAGCATAAATTATATGAGTTGTTGGCAACTGGCTTTGTTTTTTTTAATGTTCCCAATGTTCCAATCTTGTGTTAATTAGAGTTGAGTCTTTTCCAAATTTTATATATAAATCTTTTCCTTCCATTGGGTCAATATTCCATTCATAATCAACCATTATTTCATAGACTATTTCGTTGGGTTCAATGTCCATATAATTTCCAGGTTCTCCCAATAAATCAATTACGTTTTTATAAGACATTCCTTTTTGTAAATGATTTTCGATTAAGTCATTTACCATATTTTCTCGATAGTCATAAAATCCGTCAATACTTTTATTCCATTTGGATTGTTCGAATTTCATTTGTTTAGGTCCACAAGCGAATAATAAACAAAAACAGATTAGAATTAATTTTTTCATCCTTCTTTTGTCCATTTTTTAGTTGAAGACCTATAAATTTTGGATTCTCCAACACTTAATCCATACCAAACAATATATGTTGAATCGTTTTCAATTTGATAAAAGGCTGGACTATCCATAAATTCTGTAAATCCAAATTCGGATACATTTTTTGGCAGTCTATTATTTTCCTTTTTAAATGTTTCAACCTTTTCAATTAGCATTTCGGCATATTCTTGATTTTCATTTTTAAAAACACAACTAAAAAGTCCAATGAATAGAATTATCGTTAATATTTTAGTTGTCTTTTTCATTTTTCAGCTTGTTGCCAACGTGTTTGTGTATGATTAGTGGCGTGTTTAAGCACCTAATTTAGCAAATAAAAACCGAATAGAAAATCCGCGAGGATTTTCGTAAGTAAGCTCGAACTAGCCATTAATTATACACGGTGTTGGCAATCTGGCTTTATTCCAAATGTTGTTGTAATTCCGTTTTATGTTTTAATAATTCCGTTTCTACTTTTGCTACAATTTCTTCTACTTTATCCCATTCTTTATCCAAAACTTTCATTACTTCACTTTCGTCAGCACCAATAAAATCCTCAACATCGAATTTCCAAGTATGAATAAAATGAACAAGCCATTTGTTTCCTCTTGGTTTTTTCGCACCTTCAATATTACTCATTGCTTTCTGAAAAATGTCGTGAATTTCAGGTTCGCCTGGTGAAACAACAGTTTTAAAAACAACTTTTTTCTTACTCCAATAATAGTCAATTTCAAAAAGGAAGTTTTCTTTTAAAGGCCATCCTTTTCCTTTGTTTGGGATTATTTTGTTAAGTTCTGAAGTCAAAAATCGAGCGTAACCTTTGTGTTTTGAACCCATTATCCAACCACTATTTTCAATTTTTTTCACAAAAAACGGATAAAGTTCAGACGCAATATCTGACTTATGTTCAAAAACAAAATCAATGAGTTCACGATGATTTTTATAAATTTTATCTGCAAGTTCGTTTAACTCATCGTTTTTCATAAGCTCTCGTTTTATGGTTGTTAAATAGTCTGATATATATTGGTTAACTCCAGAATTTAAAGAGTTTCCGTGAATTTTTAATATTCGTTCAAATTGTTCAATAATTTCTTGATACGAATAAATTGCATAATATTCCCTTTCCGTTTGGTCTATTGGTAATTCTCCAATTGGTGTTAGATAAACAAAAACCTTTTTTCTTGATTTGAAATTTGAATTTACAATTTCTCTGTATTTGGTAAGTTGGTTTGAATGGTCTTTACTATCAATTTTATTTTCGATACAAATTACTAACGTATCAAAAATTAGTAGTAAATCAATATTTTTCCATTCTCGCCTTAACTCGACATTATTAAAATTCAATTCCTCGATTTCAAATTCATCAAGTTCAGTTGCTATTTCAGACGTTGCGATTCCACGCAAGAATTTAGTCAAAAATAGTTTTCCAAGTCCGTGATTTCCATTTGGGTCAAGTAACCAACCTAAAAAATTAGAATGACGTATTTCAGTTCTTGCAACTCCCAAAATTTGAAAAATATTAGGTGTTTTTAATTGAAGTTCGAGTTTGTCGAAATCAATGTCATTTATCAACTCTCGGTATTTTTCTCTTACGTTAATTTCAGTCACAGGTGTTTTTTTTAGCTGTCTAGTCCTGAAATATGGCTACAGTTAAAATTGATTTTTAAGCTGATAATTTATATACCATATTTGGTGTTTTAAAGTCTAAAGATAAGTGTAATCTTATTTCGTTGTATAATTTAATTGCATTT
>Ga0316208_1003002_pt1 | contig 12777 bp, 10 predicted proteins | sample 3monopyrite_MG_FD_204944 | JGI IMG/M metagenome (GOLD analysis project Ga0316208, IMG submission 204944) | Microbial mat bacterial communities from mineral coupon in-situ incubated in ocean water Damariscotta River, Maine, United States -... | ecosystem: Environmental > Aquatic > Marine >... | reverse complement strand
AGCAAGTGATTGCACTTGCTGAGGCTCTGGTAAAAGCTTAATTAATCCCATACCGGTGCAAAACCCGGGTTCACAATCCGATGGGTTTTATCTAAGTCATCAATGGCATAAAAATCATTATCTTCAAGCTCAAAATCGTAGATATTGAAGTTTTCTTCGAGATGTTCAATGGATGCTGATTTCGGAATTACCACAACTTGCTCTTGTTCAACTAACCATCGTAAAGCAATTTGTGCAGCTGATTTACCATACTTTTTTCCAATTTCCATTAACCTTGGGTTATCCAATATCTGCTTCTGACCAAGTGGGCTATAAGCCGTCACTAACAAATCAAAATCAGCAGCAAAATCAAGTAAATCGAATTGACCAAGTAATGGATGATATTCTACTTGATTACAAAAAATTGGTGCATTTAATTCTTCCACAACCTCTTTAAGTAAACTCATAGGAAAATTACTAACTCCTATTTGTCGAGCTCTGCCTTGTTCTTTTAACGTAAACAAAGCTTCAAGTGTTCGGCGGATTTCCACATCCGGATTAGGCCAGTGAATAAGTAACAAATCCACATACTCCATCTGCAAATCAAGTAACGATTGTTCCACGGATGTCAATAATTTGGCAGGTTCCAATTGAAATCGATCTACTTTCGTGGTTACAAAAATTTCTTCTCTGTCAACATTCGATTGTTTGATAGCCTGTCCTACCATCTTTTCATTTTTGTAATCTTGAGCAGTATCAATATGTCTGTAACCAATATTGATAGCTGATTTTATCGCCTGCTCCCCTGCTTTCCCGATTAACTTGAATGTGCCTAGTCCGATTTCAGGTACATCCACTCCTTGAATAGTTTTCGAGTTCATTTTCTATTTATGTTGGAATAGTGAATTAGTTTGGATTTTATTTATTTGACGAGTGTCATTTTTCGGGTCATCACCTTATTCCCGACTTCTAATTGATAGATGTACATGCCACTTGGGTAGCCTGATGCATTCCATTCAAAGTGATGCTCACCGGCATTTAATGTACCATCTTCTAACACAGTTATGGGCTGACCAACCACATTAAACACAGACAGTTTTATTTCAACAGATTCCGGAATAAAAAACGAAATAGTAGTTGCTGGGTTAAATGGATTTGGATAATTCTGATTTAATTGAATTTGCTCGGGTGTTTCAATATTTGACTCCACATACTCCGGTGAAACTAGCAGTAAGGTATATCTTTCATTTATATCATAACCGCTTACTCTTTGCTGCAATTCATCTTGGTCGTCATTTTCGATTTTGTTTAAATGAAATTCGAATTTGAATTCGCCACCCGGATGTAATTCATGTCTCTCGTTTGTTTCCGAATCTTCAATAAATAGCCTCCATCCGCCTTCCATATTCCACTCTTCAAGAACAACAGAAAGCTCTCCGGGAACCAAACTTGAAATGCCTAATGGATATTTAAGTATTGTTTCCTGCTGATATGCCAGATTGATTTCACTTTGCCAATTTGAGTGTGCAAAAACACCAATTACCGGGGTTTCAATCTCAAAGAGATTAAATCTAAGATCTAAGGCCGGATTAATTATTGAACTCGGAACATTGTCTTCGATTCCGTATAAATTAATTCCCAGTGCACTCGAACTGCTGTCAGACTGAACTATTATTTTAAAATTTGAAATGGGCTCATCAATTTCAATTGGCACATCCGGTTCATTAAAAAGAAGTGTGGATTCAAATGCTAATTCAACTCGAGAAAATGCAGAATCTGCTTTAATCCAAAGAAACTCGCCGGAATAAACCAACTCTTGATTCTTTAATGGAGAATAATTTGACTTTTCACTTAACGTAAAAACATAGGGATACAGAAAATTATCGCCAATTTTAGTCTCAATCGCCTTAATTAATGTTGAAACTGAAATTGAATCGCTACCAACATACTGAACAAAATTATACCCTTCAGTACCATTTATTATCCCATTTCCATCTAAATCTGTCGCTGACAGTGTAATCGACCATTCGTTATTAAATTCCGTTTCAATTTGAGACAAAGCAGTATCAACAAAGAACGATTCCATGTTAAGTTCATCATTATTTGGTAAAAAATAACTTAGTAAAGCATGGCCATTTAAAGAATCTAGCACTGCTATTGTAACCTCTTCATACGTCGAGCTTTGTTCATTCCAATAAATTGAAACTATTGCATCATCAAACTCCGCATGTTGAATTGGAAGCCACCCTTCTAAAGATTTTTTCTCAAGTTGCTGTGCTACTGATTTTTGACTGATTTCTGCACTCTGAATTTGAACAATGGATTGAGTTGATTCAAATTCTAGTGGAGTATCTACTTTCCTGTCATTTTTACTTATTTCCAATTCTATCGGTTGCTCTATATTTAAATTTAGCTCCGAAATAAGATTGCCAAATCCATCAATTATAAATGCTGTATTTGAGCATAATTCAAATGATTTTATCCCATCTTCTTCCGGCACGATAAAATCAGAGGCAAATAATTTGCGCGTTTCAAGAGGATTAAGTTCTTCAATATCACCAAGTTTATACTCAATTTCTCCACACTTTAATAACCAACCTTCAATACTTACATAAACACGTTCATTATTTTGAAGCTCAATATAATCTTGGTTAGTTCCTTCAGCATCGAACAAAGTACTTAGGGTAACATTGGGGATTTCATTATCAATTATAAATGTGGCATGACTTACAAAGTCACCAAAATAACCGGACGACAAATTTCGTAATTCAAAGAATACTGTTTCACGATCTTCAAAGAATGAATCATCATTTTGTGGAATCTTAATTTCATAAACGGCATCACCAATCAAACCTGTGAAGTTATAGGTGTATTTCCGAAATGAGAGAATATCATTTGTATCTGCAGTACTAAAATCTTCATTCATTACAACATCAACAGTAAGTCGAGAACCATCATGCTCATAAATCGCCACATTAAGCGGTATGCTATCCCCTTCTATTACTGTTGAAATATTTTGATTGAAAACGATAACAGGGGCAGCTAAAATTCTGAAGGATGTTCTTAGGCGTGAAAATGGTTTCTCTGATGTTTTCCAGTTAGATGGTTCTGTAACCATTCTTTTTATCATAGAAACTGTTCCGCTAGCACCATTTTTAAGATAATATTGATGATTAGAACCTTCTCCAAAGTAGATATTTGGAATAGAATTATTAATTGATAATTCCGATACACCATTTGATTGAGTTCCCCAACCAGCTGTGAATAGAATTCGTGAATATTCTTGATCAATCTGAACCAATGTGATTTGCTCACTGATAGGGTTGAGTCTTAGAGTTCCTGCAACATCAAATTGTGTTGAACTATTACCTGAAATATGTAAAGAGCTCCCCGCTTCAATTTTATTTTTTACCGTAATAATCAACTCAGAATCAGGATTACTACTAGATTTAATCGAAAATTGAGTGTTTTCTTCCAGATCAATTAGAGGGACAATCTCCAGAGTGGAGTTTGATCCATTCAATGAAACTGTTAACAAATCGCCGGGCAGAAGCGTAGATTGAGCATACCCACTCCAGGTAATTACCCAGATGAGAAGCAGAGACGTTATTGTTTTTACTAGATTCTTTACGCTCAATTGTAGCTTATGAGCCATAGGCACCTTTACCATTGAGTTGAGTGAAATAGAATTAAAGACTTATTTTCCAGAATGGCATATTAAATATTCAATCAAGTGAAATTTTAATCTTCAAGAATCGGTTCATGTAATTTGCCTTCTGTTGCAGCCACAATGTATGAGACTGCGGCATCACCGGTTATATTAACAACGGTTCTACACATATCAAGAATCCGATCAACACCTAAAATGAGAGCAATTCCTGCAGTTGGCACATTAATCGACTCCAATACAACCACTAGCATCACAATTCCTGCTCCCGGAACTCCGGCCGCACCAACTGAAGCAGCAGTCGCAGTTAACACAATCATCAATTGTTGGGTAAAGCTGAGATCAAGACCTAGAGCTTGTGCAATAAATACAGCTGCCACAGCCTGATAAGCACTCGTACCATCCATATTAATGGTTGCCCCTACCGGAAGTACAAAGCTGGCAACTTCTTCATCTACACCAAGATTTTTTTCAACACGCTCCAATGTCACCGGTAACGTAGCTGAGCTGGAACTTGTACTAAACCCCAATAACATTGCCGGCCGTATAGCTCTAAAAAAAGTTGAGAGTTTCATTCTACCTTTACTAAAGAATTTGAACATCCCTGCATAAACGATAAATATTTGTAGCAACAGGGCAATAATTAGCGTTAAACTATATGTTCCTAGGGCAGCCAAAAGTTCCAGTGCTTTATTCAGATCATCTCCCGCTAAGTCAACGATAAGTCCTGCCATTAAAGCAAATACGCCATATGGAGCTGTCTTCATTATTAAATCAACAACAACAATTATTGCGTCATTAAACGCATCAAACACATTAATCAGCAATTTCCCTTTCTCTCCTCCTAAATGAATAATACCTATACCGAGTAGTATTGCAACAAATACTACCTGAAGCATATTCGAATTATCAGAGGCTGATGCGAAGAAATTGTCAGGAACTATATCCACTAAAATATCAAGTTTCCCCCGCTCAATAACTTCTTGTGCCGATTGGCTTCTGCCTTCGATCGATGAACTATATGTAGCTTGTAAACTTTGTTGTGTTTCTATTGGCAGAGACGCTCCCGGGTTGATCAAATTTACAGCCACTAAGCCAATTGATACTGCAAAAAGTGTGGTACATAAATAAATAAATACTGTTTTTCCACCCATTCGCGAGAGTTTGGTGGTATCATTTAAACTTGTTACACCGGCGACCAATGAAGCCAAAACTAAAGGAACTGCAATTAATTTTAGCAATGTAATGAAAATGGTTCCGAAGGGTTTAATGTACTCAATGGTGAATTCATTGAGACCTACAACGCTGGAAAGAAGACCATAGACCAAACCTAATATTAAACCAAGTACGATTTGCCAGTGTAATTTTTTATACCACATAGAGATATTAATCAAATATTGTTTGTTAGCTAATTATTAGATAGAGGCCAATAGCCAAAATCGAAGAAACCCCTGATGAAACCCAATTCGTTAAATTATTATCAAAGAGTTTACTTTTGCGTTTAAATACTGCCGAAATCCGTTTATGTAGAACTTTGCCTTGTAAATAGGTGCCTATAAGAGAATCGACAAGGCTACCGATAAAACCGGCAGAGACAATAATAATTAAATGGCTAATTGGCATTTGTTGATAAAAGAACCAATAAATTGCGCCAATTAATAAAGCGCCGGCAAAAGTGGTAATAGTGCCAACTATACTCACTCCTCCATCAACACCGGCATTTACTTTCTTAAAAGAACCAAACAACCATGTAGTTCCTTTTACTCTTTTTCCGCCAACCTCAGCACCCCAGGTATCCGCAGTTGAGAATGCCATGGCTGTAACTGCTGCTACCAGAAAAATTGTAGAATTTGTTGAGAACCAAAAAATCAACCAAAATGCAAACCAGAATCCACTTGCCCAAACTTGCATTCCATTCCGTCGAAATTGGTTTAAGGGAATACCCTCAGTACCAATTTCATCTTTCGAAAGTAGAGATGAAGTGATGAAAAAACCAAGTACAACGCTGGCTCCAAATATCCCACCTAATCCTAATGCAATTATTCCAAATAAAATTGATGCCGCTGCACCGTCTAAAGTTAACCAATTGAGTACGTATGCAACCAATACTATTATGAATGATAAAAAGATCGCCAAAAGGAAACGAATTTGATTTTCACCTTCGGAGAACAATAAAAACACAAATATAGTAGCGAAAAAGAAGAAGATATTTAACTGACGATCCAGCAAAATTATGAAACTGACTCTGAATTCGGATCTACTCTATTGTGTTTCATTATGGCAAATATCACAATAATGTAGCCTGCCATAATCACAATTGGTGAAACATATAATGAGATAAATCCATTTACTTTATTCTCTATCAGCATGGCTGTAAAACCACCAACAATAAGTAGTATTGAAATGCCAATCAGGCGATAATTGAAACCGGAAAAAAACATAGGTTTTGAATCGGAGAAGGCTTGTCTAGCTTTTGCCATGTATCTTTATAATTCTTTACGAAATTAAGGTTTGAAACAGATTATTAAGTTATTTAATTATCTAACAACTCCAAAAGGAGAGACGACCCCGTATGCTAAAAATTGTTCTTGCTTCTCAAAGTCCTCGAAGGAAAAAACTGTTAACTCTGCTTGGCATTGATTTTGAGGTTATTCCAAGTAATTCTGAGGAAATTATTACGACCAATATACCTGAGAAATTAGTCGCAGACTTATCCGCTGAAAAAGCTATTGATGTAGCACAACGCGTTGATAATGCCTATATAATCGGATCTGATACCATAGTTGTTTTTAAAGGTAAGATTTTAGGAAAACCTTTAGATGCACATGATGCTTTTAAGATGTTATCAGAATTAAGTGGCCAAGCTCATTTTGTGTATACCGGTGTAACGGTTGTAAAAAAATTGGATCGTGTATTGCAGCAGCATCAGTTTGTGGAAGAGACCAAAGTAACATTCAGTTCGTTATCAGATAGCGAAATTGATGCCTATATTGCTACAGGAAGCCCAATGGATAAAGCAGGTGCCTATGGAATTCAAGATGATTGGGGCGCAGTTTTTGTAAAAGAAGTTCATGGAGACTTTTATAATGTTGTGGGTTTTCCGCTCAATCGATTTTATCAAGAAATGAAAACGTTGGAACCAAATATTTTTCTGAAATCTGAAAGTAATATTCGTCAATGAGATACTCGTTAGCTGTTTTTTCATGCATTATTCTTCTATCCACACTTTCATTGGATATTGCCTTTGCTCAAATTAATTCTTCTTATCAGGTCGCTACTCGTTTAATGCAACAACAACGCTATGAGGATGCCGCACCAATTTTGCAAAGTTTACATAATCAAGAACCTCAAGTATTTGTATTTCTTGATCGTCTTGTAGAATCTCATGTTCAAATGAAAGAATATCAAGTTGCTCGAAGTTTACTGGAGAAGTCCATAAACAATGGATTTAATATTGGCTTCACAAATGTATTACTTGGAGAAATTTATCACCTTGAAGGTGATACGACAAATGCCTTCAATATTTGGGCTGATAACTTGAGTATGTATCCAAATCAGATGCAGTTGTATTACAACACGGCAAATATCATGACAGAAAGAAGAGAATTCGACCGAGCAATCGATGTCTTTCTAAAAGGCCGGGAAATTTTCGATAACAACGATCTCTTCCTAATGGATATACCAAACGTGTATATGCAGTCTGGTCAATATCAAAAAGCAATTGCTGAATGGTTAATTCTGATCGATAGATTACCCGACCAATCAAATGTTTTTAAAAGGAACTTAATTCAATATAACGACCCCTTACTCTATGATGACAGCATTGCAGAAATCGAATTTAAGCTTCGAGAAATGTCTGTAAATGATGCCAATTACCGCACATTCTTTGACTTACAAAATTGGTTACTTTTTGAGAACAACCTCTATCGGAGGGCATATTCAGCCGCACTTAAGTATGAACTTTCAACAACTGATTTTAATTACACCTTAGATTTAGTTGGTCGACAACTTGTCGAAAACAATGAGTTTGAACTCGCAATAAATGCATTTTCATTTTATAGAGATAACTCAAGCAATGAAGTTCGCTTGATGGCGTATGAGAAATTGGCTGATGTGAACGCACGTTGGGCAAAATACTTGCAAGATTATAATCTGGATGAAAATAATAAAGCCAGATATCTTTATAATCGATCTACTCAGTTTCTGGATACTTTAATTAATAATTATAGCTTCTATCGTCGCATTGATCAGATTTATTTAAGAAAAGCAGAATTAAGTCTTGACCAAGTATATGATTTGGAACAGGCAAAACGGGCAGTTGAGTTATTTAAAAAAGTGCCTCGTAAAGCTGAGACGGCTCAAGCTCATTATTTAGATGGTCGTATTCACCTTGCCAATAATGAATATGTTATGGCAAGAATTGAATTTACCCGAAGTAATCGATTGGCTGGTACCGGTTTGCTAGCTGAGAAAACTCGCTATTTTCTTGCTTTAACTGATTTTTATGCCAACGATTTCGAATTCGCAAAAATTCAATTAAAGACTTTAGGTCGGCGTAATACCTCATTCTATGCTAATGACGCGTTAAAACTTAGGCTATGGTTGCAGGAAGGAACACACATTGATACTACCGGCATTGAAATGAGTTTATTTGCTGAAGGCATCAAAGAACTTCGTACCAATCCTTATAGTTTCGATGAAAATATCTTACTTGATTTCATCGATCAATTCCCAAATACAATGTTTAAAGATGATGTACTTCTTGCGTTAGCCGAAAGTACCGATGGGAAAAATCCAAAGTTTGTGAATAAACTAAATGAATTCCTCAAATCTCAATTTTCATCCCCCGTTAGAGAGGATTTATTATGGATACGTGCATTGAAGTCTGAGCAATATGGTGGTTACCCTATTTTTGATGAAACGATGACGCAAGAGCAGGCAGCTATTTGCTTTTTTAGCGATTCTTGCGAAAATGTTATCCCAACAATATCCACGCAGGTTCTATATGAACAACTTATCACGGAATTTCCGGATGGTTTTTATGCACCGTATGCCCGACAAAAATTGATTAAATATCCTTCTTAAATCAGCTTATGAAACATTATTCTTTACTTCTTTTACTACTGATTTTGCTCAAATCATTTAATTTAAGTGCCCAAGAGCAAATCCTTATCCCAATGGATGTTGCACAAACCGATCATCTAAAAGCATACGGAGTCGTTTTTAACCACATAACCGATGGATTTCCCGCTAAATGGTTACTCAATTATCGCGGTGGTTCTTTCCTTATTGTTGTTGATAACGATATCGTTCGAAAATCTCTACTTCGTAATGTGAAAATAGAGCAAGTTAGTGCTTCACAGGCTGCTACTATTATCAGTCAAGTTGAATCACCGGGTTCAAATACATCAGTAGTAAATTTAGAAAAAGCACCAAAAATTGCCGTTTATACACCCGATCAAGCACTTCCGTGGGATGATGCCGTCACATTGGCGCTCACCTATGCTGAGGTAGAATACGATAAGGTTTGGGATATTGAAGTTCTTGCCGGCGAATTGGATAAATATGATTGGTTACATCTTCATCATGAAGATTTTACTGGACAGTATGGCAAATTTTGGGAGAGATATCGTAATAGCCCGTGGTATATAACTCAGGTAAGGCAAATGGAAGCAATGGCTGCCGATCTTGGGTTTGCGAAAGTGAGTGAGCAAAAGAAAAAAGTTGCAAGAGAAATCAAATCCTATGTTGGTAATGGTGGCTTTTTATTTGCTATGTGCTCCGGAACTGATACTTTTGATATCGCATTGGCAGCAGAGAATATAGATATCGCCCCTTCTCAATTTGATGGCGATCCGGTTGATCCAAACGCTCAGGAACTTCTCGATTTCAGTAAGACATTCGCATTTAAAGATTTTAGAGTAGAATTAAGCCCTTATCAATATGAACACGCCAATATTGATGTTCCCGTAGCCATCGATTTACTTGATGAAAGTCTAGACTTCTTCACCTTATTTGAATTTTCAGCAAAATGGGATCCTGTACCAACCATGCTTACTCAAAATCATGTGAGTAGTATTAAAGGATTTTATGGCCAAACAACGGCATTTAGAACTGAAAAAGTAAAATCATCGATTGTGATTTTAGCCGAAGCACCAGGTCGGGACCAGGTTAAATATTTACATGGTAATTATGGAAATGGTACATTTACCTTTTATGCAGGTCATGATCCGGAAGATTATACACATCGCGTGAACGACCCACCAACTGATTTGGCTTTGCATCCTAATAGCCCCGGTTATCGCCTGATTTTAAATAACATCCTTTTCCCGGCAGCTAAAAAGAAAAAGAGAAAAACATAGATCAATGTATAATCATTAATAGTAAGTGTTAAATTGGCTATTATTTAACATTCAGACTTTAACACTTACCATTTTTTATGCAAGCAAGTCGCAATTTCGAAGATCTCATTGAATTAGTTTCCATTTTACGTAATGAGTGCCCATGGGATAGAAAGCAAACTCATGAGAGCATTAAAGATAATCTTATTGAAGAAGCTTACGAAGCGATTGAAGCCATCGACAACAATGACTTTAATGAATTCAAAAAAGAACTAGGTGATGTTCTCCTGCATGTTGTTTTTCATACAAACATGGCAGATGAAAAGGAAAAATTTAATATGGGCGATGTGATTTATACGCTGATGGAAAAATTGATTCGCAGACATCCACACGTTTTTGGTGACCACGTAGTTGAGGGCGACGCTCAAGTGGCCGAAAATTGGGAGAACATTAAATTAAAAGAAGGAAAGAAATCAACCTTAGATGGATTACCGGCTCATTTACCCGCTTTAATTAAAGCCCAACGAATGCAGGAAAAAGTTGCCAGTGTTGGTTTTGACTGGCCTGAATGGCGCCAGGCTTGGGAAAAAGTAGAAGAAGAATTAAATGAATTTAAAACCACATTAAGGTACTCATCTAAAGAAGATCAATCAGGAGAGTTTGGTGACTTGTTATTCAGTTTAGTAAATGTTGCTCGTTTTTTTGATTTAGCCGCCGAGGATAGTCTTCGCTTAACTAATAAGAAATTTGAAAAACGATTCCGTTATGTTGAACAACAAATCACCAGCGAAGGAAGATCACTTAAAGATGCTACATTAGAAGAAATGGATGGTCATTGGGAAACCTCTAAACAAATTCTTTAGGCTTTGATAAAGCATATTTCTGAAGCATTTGTTTCTTCCTTTTTTTTTAAACATACCAACCAATTGAAATAGTTATGGTAGTTGCAGTTGCAGATGCTACAAGCATCCAAAATCGCGCAAACCTGAAGAAACCACTAAATGTTTCAGACCAGAAAGCAGCGTAAAGGCCAATTACCTACAAATTCATAAATTCGTAATGAAATTCCAGCCATGTTTTCTAAGGTTTTTGAGATATGCCGGGATCAAACCACCGAAAAGCGACGCGAGGCTAATTAGTGCTGCAAAGTGAAATGGTCCAAAATGACCAGATAGTTGGTAAATCATCAACGCAGAAAAATTTAGAATCAGCATCATTATAGCATATCCATAACCTTCTTGAATATGGAATTTTGTCCTTTTTTATTAAATACTACAACAGCAGCTAATATCATGGCTACCAAGGCCGAGCCGAAATGAATCCCCCTAAAAGTATAAACTGATAGCCTGTCCTATTTATCCAATTTTATGTTACAAAATTAAACAAAATATTTCAGTGAATTTGAAATAGAAAACCGCTTTTAATTCTTAATATATTCACACTGATTGTTTACCTTTGCAGTCTAAAAAGTATCGAGATCGGGAAATTTTTGGTCAAGAAAAGCATTCCTGTTCTCTGAGATGATCCTGTAAAGAACCACAAAAAAATAAATAGGAAAGAAAATGTTTAAAGACTTACACACCGGCTTTGATGAAACGCAATATCCTCATATTAATAAAGGGTTGGATGGTATAGTCGCGTTTTCAACAACAAAAAGTTTTATTGATGGGCAAAAAGGCGAACTGATCTATGCCGGATACAATATTGATACCTTAGCCGAAAATGCCACCTTTGAAGAAGTTTGCTTTCTTCTTTGGAACGATCGATTACCAAATTCGAAAGAATTAGACGTACTAAATACAGATTTAATTAACGAGCGAGAGCTACCCGAAGTGGTTCTCAATTACCTTACTAGTACTGACAAAAAATCGGAGCCGATGGCTGTTCTTCAATCAGCCGTTTCTATGTTGGCTGATTTTGATCCAACAAAAGGAAAGTATGATAGCGAATTATTTATGAGTCAGGCTATTTCAATAACTGCAAAAATACCCACAATTATTGCTGCTTTCGATCGCTACCGTCATGGAAAAGAAGTTATAGCGCCACTTTCTTCAGGTAGTACTGCAAAGAATTTCCTTTATATGTTAAATGGTGTTGAGCCGGGTACTCAAGCTGAGAGAACTATGGACTTATGTTTAGTACTTCATGCAGAACATGGTATGAATGCCTCAACTTTTACTGCACGAACAATATGTGCTACAATGTCTGATATGTATTCATCCGTGACTGGTGCAATCGGCGCTTTAAAAGGTCCATTACATGGTGGCGCAAATACAGCTGTAATGAACACCTTACTTGAATTAGAAGAGCAAGGTGCCTCTGCTGATGCCGTTGCATTTACTAAAGATAAGCTTGCTAAGAAAGAAAAACTGATGGGCTTTGGTCACCGAGTTTATAAAGTGTTTGATCCTCGTGGGTATCACCTTCAAAAAATGGCCAAAGGTTTAGCCGAAGAAACCGGGCATGAAGAATTATATACTTGGTCTATGGACATGTTAAACACGATGAAATCTGAGAAAAACATCGATCCAAATGTCGATTTCTTCTCAGCAACCGTTTACTATTCCATTGGAATTCAACCTGACTTATATACTTGTATTTTTACGATGAGCCGCATCTCGGGTTGGACAGGACATTATATGGAACAAGCAGCACATAATCGCTTAATCAGACCAAGAGCACTTTATGTTGCAGAAAAGAATTTAGAATGGGTTCCTGTCGAAGGTCGATAAATAATTGACTGTTTTATTTAAACTTGTGAAAGCTCCATTTTTTGGGGCTTTTTTATTT